>QWCK01000070.1_pt1 | contig 167160 bp, 171 predicted proteins | sample 1972571 | NCBI WGS metagenome assembly QWCK01 (sample SAMN09866710, study PRJNA288562) | Human gut metagenome isolate term2_stool, whole genome shotgun sequencing... | isolation source: gut | host: Homo sapiens | place: USA: California
TAAAACTTGATCCTGACAAAGCAGAATATGCTAAGGGAGAGAAAGTAACGGCAACAGCAACGGCAAAAGAAGGCTATGAGTTTGTGAACTGGACAGTAGAAGGGAAAGCGGTTTCTACAGAAACTACATATGAATTCTTAGTAGATAAGAACGTAGAACTGACAGCGAACTTCAAAAAGACAGAAAAACCGGTAGAGAAGGTTACAATAACAGTAAAAGCAAACGACTCTAAGATGGGAACGGTAAAACTTGATCCTGCAAAAGAAAGCTATGAAAACGGCGAAATTGTAACAGCGATTGCGACAGCAAAAGAAGGATACAAGTTTGTGAACTGGACAGTAGCCGGCAAAGTAGTTTCTGATAAAGCAGAGTACAAGTTTAAGGTTGACAGAGCAGCGGAGCTGCAAGCAAACTTTGTAAAAGTGTCAGAAGATCCGAAACCGGAGAATCCGAAGGATGAGGATAAAGCAGTTCAGACAGGAGACAACGGCGTATCACCGATCATTCCGCTTGCAGGGTTGATGTTAGCGGCAGGAGCGGCAGTCGTAGCTCTTCGCAAAAAAGAAGACTAATCTGAATATTTGAACAGTCTGAAAAACAGATCGGATAGCATAAAGATTGTCTTGATAAAAAGCAAAAAATGAAACAAAACCAGAGGCGCCGCGCTATGCGGCGTCTCTTTCTGTATAACGAATGGCGCGGGCTGAACTGCTACATATTTATAATCAGGTATCAAATAAAGATAGGAAAAGAAATAAAAATCGGTTATAATAAGTATAAGAAGGTTGACTGGTGGAGCAAATAAAAATGGATAGATATTTGAAATGAATGCTTATGAACGATTGATTTCGTGGAATAAAGGATAATGTTCATAAAATACAAATTTAAGGTATTGGAAAGTATGATTTTTAATAATAGAGAGTTGGTAAAAGAGGTGGTATATCTATGACAACAAGAGAGTTAGTGAGTCAATATGTTGAAGTGCTCTGTAAAATATACGGAAAACATTTGAAAACAGTTATTCTGTATGGTTCTTATGCAAGGGGCGATTATACAAAGGACTCGGATATAGATATTATGGTGCTTTTGGATTTAAGTGATATAGACATTAAAAAGTATCGTCATGAGTTATCTGGTGCAACCTATGATTTTAATATGGATTATGATGTAGATATTAAGCCGATAGCAAAGAATCAAGAGCATTTTAATAAGTGGGTAGAAGTGTATCCGTTTTATTCAAATGTGGCAAGTGAGGGGGTAAAGTTATTTGACGCAGCATAATGAAAAAGGCACAAGGCGAGATTTGGTTCTATATAGGTTGGAAGTTGCTAAAAGTGATATAAAATCAGCAAAAATTCTTTTAGATGCAGGAGAATGCAGGGGAGCGAATAACAGAGCCTATTATGGAATTTATCATGCTATTTCAGCTATTCATGCTTTAGATGGAAACGCATATAAGAGGCATAAGGATGCCCTTGCAAATTTTAATAAAAATTATATCAAGACAGAAATCTTCCCAAGAATTTTGGGAAGGAAAATTGCTGAGGCTGAAGAAATACGACATGCCAGCGATTATGATGACTTCTATATAGCGACTAGAGAAGAAGCTGAGGAACAAATTGACACAGCAGTAGAATTGGTTGAAAAAATAGAAGAATACGTCTTGAAAGAGATGGGATAATCGTTTTTGTATCATTCATGAAATATCTATGGAGATTTTTGAAGAGCAAAATGCATTGTGGGTATTAGAAGATACTGATATATATAAATATAGACTTATAGAATTGTGACAAAATAATATATTATTATCCTACACAGAAAGTGATATCGTTTGCATAAGCGCGGAGGTATCACTTTTTCGTTTGTGTTATAATCTGATATATAAAAATAAGAATAAAGAAAAGGAGACTGTTGCTATGAGATACATAGAAGAAAGGTGTTTTGATATGAAAGAAAACAAACGAACAATTTCTGTAGATTAACTTCTTTTTTGTAAAGATTGTGAAAATGAAACACTGTTTCTACATACGAAAAGACTCTATGCAGACAACGAAGAATATCTCTGTTATCCTCTAAACATTCTATTGTGAAATTACAGTGCAAATTGTCCGTAAAATGTGTTACACTTCTAATACAGCAAAAAATAGCTTTTGATTTATCACCGCAGGCTGATCGGTTTCTATAATGGCAGAACGATGAGCGCGGCGGAGCTGATAGGCTGATTTTTGTATGCTGTGTTGATATAGGAGGGAACGACTGTGGAAGCGTATACAAGTTTTGCGTATGTTTATGATACATTTATGGATAATGTTCCTTATGGCGAATGGGCGAGGCACATCCGCGAGAAGCTTTGCGAACATGGCGTGACAGACGGGATCGTGCTCGACCTCGGATGCGGAACAGGAACGATGACGGAACGGCTTGCCGGATATGGATACGATATGATAGGGGTCGATAATTCGGAGGAAATGTTAGAACTTGCGATGGAAAAGAAAACGGAGTCAGGATATGATATCCTCTATCTGCTTCAGGATATGCGCGGGTTTGAGCTGTACGGAACCGTTCGGGCGGTCGTAAGCGTCTGCGATTCCGTTAACTATATAACAGAACCAGACGAACTGGAAGAAGTCTTCCGACTTGTAAACAATTACCTTGATCCGAAAGGGATTTTTTTATTTGACTTCAATACTGTTCACAAATACCGCGATGTGATCGGTGACAGTACGATCGCGGAAGACCGCGGCGTGTGCAGCTTTATTTGGGATAACAGATACTATGAGAAAGAACAGATCAACGAGTACGATCTGACGCTGTTTATCGCGGAAGATTTTAACCCTATGGAAAATGCATATGTCTCAGAAAGAACGGCAGATTCGGAAGATGCTCTGCTTTCAGAAGAAGGAGCGGGTGACTTGGAAGATACTATGTTTTCAGAAGAAGAGGGTGGCGAAAACGGAAGTTTATATCGGAGATATACGGAGACGCATTATCAAAGAGGGTATACGCTTGCCGAGATACAAGAACTTCTGGAACGTGCAGGTCTTGTATTTATAGAGGCTTACGATGCGGATACGAAAGAGACGCCGAACGATACGAGCGAGAGGATATGCGTGATCGCCCGTGAAAACGGAAAATAAACAGAATGAGTAATAATAAAATAACGATAAATTCATGATAAATAAACAGAGCAAGCGACAAAAAGAAAATAGAATGAAGTAATGATAAAATAAAACAGAACAGGAGAAAGAGTGATGAAAGATTATATTGTAAGAGCATCTGCGGCGAATGCACAGATTCGCGCATTTGCGGCAGTGACAACAGAACTGACAGAGGAGGCTCGCAAGCGTCATGAGACAAGTCCTGTCGCAACGGCGGCTCTCGGAAGACTGCTCACAGGCGGAGCAATGATGGGAAGCATGATGAAAAATGACACAGATATGCTGACGATACAGATCAAATGTTCCGGTCCGATCGGAGGTCTTACAGTGACAGCGGACAGCAAAGGGAATGTCAAAGGTTATGTTCATGAACCGAATGTGATTCTTCCTCCGAAAAACGGAAAACTCGATGTAGGCGGAGCGCTCGGACAGGGCGTAATGACGGTGATAAAAGACATGGGGCTTAAAGAGCCGTATTCAGGACAGACGATTCTTCAGACAGGGGAAATCGCGGAAGATCTGACGTATTATTTCGCTACGTCAGAACAGGTTCCGTCTTCCGTAGGGTTGGGCGTTCTCATGGAAAAAGACAATACGGTGCGCTGTGCAGGCGGATTCATTGTGCAGGTAATGCCGTTTATCGAAGATGAAGTGTTGAACAAACTGGAAGAAAATATTCAGAACATCCGATCTGTAACTTCTATGCTCGATCATGGACATACGCCGGAAGAAATGCTTGCGCAAGTATTAGAAGGACTTGATCTTGAGATTACAGATACGATGCCTGCAAAATTTTATTGCAACTGTTCAAAGAAGCGGATCGAAAAGGCAATTATCAGCATCGGTAAAAAAGATATTCAGTCAATGATCGATGATGGAAAAGATATCGAAGTAAAATGTCATTTCTGTAATGAAGCATATAATTACACTGTAGACGAGCTGAAAGAATTACTGAAAAAAAGCAGATAAGGCAGAAAATCAGGCAAAACAGTTATTACGGATGAAGATAGAAAATAGAGTAAGACGGCTTGTGCCGATGATGGGGAAACCAGAAAAGCCGGGAGCGGAAAGGTGGAGTTAAAGATGAGACATGGTTTTGTGAAAGTAGCGGCTGCCACGCCTGATATTCGAGTGGCAGATGTGGAATATAATACAGAACAGATATGCAGGGCGATCGATCAGGCATATGAAAAAGGGGCGAAGATCGTCGCATTTCCCGAATTATGCGTAACAGGATATACATGCGGAGATCTTTTTACGCAGAACGTTTTGCTGAACGCGGCATACGGCGCAGTGAAAAAGATTGCAGGGCATACAAAAGGCAAAAACATTCTGGCGTTTGTAGGAATGCCGCTTACAGAAGGCGGGAAACTTTATAACACGGCGGCGGCAGTCAACGATGGAAAAGTGATCGGATTTACAACGAAAACATTTCTTCCCAATTACGGAGAGTTTTACGAGATGCGTCAATTCACTCCGGGACCGGACAGTGTGAGGTGGATTCAGTTTGACGGAGAAAAGGTTCCTTTCGGGCCGAAGATCCTGTTTCAGGATGATGAGACGGCGGATCTTATAGTAGGCGCGGAAATATGCGAAGACGTCTGGTCTCCTGTTCCTCCGAGTATTGAGGAGGCTTTGGCAGGAGCGACGATCATTGTCAACTGTTCTGCAAGTGACGAAACGGTCGGAAAAGGAAGTTACAGAACCCGTCTGATCGCAGGTCAGTCCGCGCGCCTGATCGCGGGATATGTCTATGCGAACGCGGGAGAAGGAGAGTCAACGACGGATCTCGTTTTCGGAGGACATAATATCATTGCGGAAGACGGAACGATCCTCCGGCAGTCAGAACGTTATAAAAACGAGATCATTTATTCAGAGATCGATCTTGAAAAAATTGTAGGAGAGAGACGTAAAAATACGACGTTTTCACCGGAAAAGCTAAATTGCGGTTGTCCGGTAGTTGTGCCGTTTCATGTGGGAATATGCGATACTGTTCTTACGAGAAACTTTTCACAGCATCCGTTCGTGCCGTCTGACGAGGCGGCGCGAGCGCATATTTGTGACGAAATCTTGACAATTCAGGCAATGGGTCTGAAAAAAAGGTTGTCGCATACGAATGCAAAATCAGCGGTTGTCGGCATTTCGGGCGGTCTGGATTCTACATTGGCTCTGCTTGTCACGGCAAAGGCGTTCGATATGCTGGGACGGGATAAAAAAGAGATTATTGCGGTTACGATGCCGTGCTTTGGGACAACAGACCGCACATATAATAATGCGTGTGAGATGACGAGACAGACCGGAGCGACGTTGATTGAAGTGCCGATCGGAGAAGCGGTGAACGTTCATTTCAGAGATATCGGACATGATCCCGATGTGCATGATGTAACTTATGAAAATGCACAGGCAAGAGAGCGGACTCAGGTGCTTATGGATATTGCGAATCGGGAAGCCGGTATGGTGATCGGAACAGGCGATATGTCGGAGCTTGCTTTAGGGTGGGCGACATATAACGGAGATCACATGTCTATGTACGGCGTCAATGCGTCTGTACCGAAAACGCTTGTGCGTCATCTTGTTCAGCATGCGGCGGATACAACAGAAAATGAATCATTAAGACAGGTGCTTTATGATGTGCTTGATACGCCTGTAAGTCCTGAACTTCTTCCGCCGAAAGACGGAGACATAGCACAGAAAACAGAAGATCTTGTCGGACCGTACGAACTGCATGACTTTTACCTTTATTATATGCTCCGCTTCGGTTTCTCACCGGAGAAAATTTTTACTTTGGCGGTGAATGCGTTTGCAGGCGTTTATGAAAAAGAGACGATTTTGAAATGGCTGAAAATATTTTATCGTAGATTTTTCTCGCAGCAGTTCAAACGTTCTTGTCTGCCGGACGGACCGAAAGTCGGAAGCGTAGCTCTTTCGCCGCGAGGCGACTGGAGAATGCCAAGCGACGCATGCGCGGCGTTATGGCTGAAAGAGTTGGAACAACTGCAATAACTGTAAATAACAGGAATAACCGGAAACAACAAGGATAGATAGAAACAACAGGAATCATCGGAACATCTCTTTGGGAAACGAGGTGTTGACGGAACTGTTATATAAAATGAGTGGGAAAGTGTGAGAATATATGAAACTGATCAAGACAGAAGAAGCGGTCGGAAGTGTACTCTGCCATGACATTACACAAATCATTCCCGGCGTTGTAAAAGACGCAGTTTTCCGAAAAGGGCATGTGGTAACGCAAGAGGATATTCCGGTACTGCTCTCGGTTGGAAAAGAGCATCTGTATGTATGGGAGAAACAAGAAGGAATGCTTCATGAAAACGAGGCGGCGGAAGTTTTAAGACGAGTATGTCAGGGGAGATTTCTGAAAGCGTCAAAGCCGAAAGAAGGGAAGATTGAGCTGACGGCGGAAACAGACGGATTGCTTAAAGTTGATAAAGAAAAACTGAACGCGGTAAATGGGTTAGGACAAATCGTGATCGCATCACGCCACGGGAATTTTCCTGTGAAAAAAGGAGACAAGGTCGCAGGAATGCGTGTCGTACCTCTCGTGATCGAAGAAGAAAAGATGGAACAGGTTAACCGGATGTGCGGAAACGAACCGATTTTTACGATTCTGCCGTTTTGTCAGATGAAAGCGGCGGTCGTGACAACCGGAAGCGAAGTGTATCACGGAAGGATCGAAGATAAATTTACTCCTGTTGTAAAAGAAAAACTAAGAGAGTGCGGTATGGAAGTAATCGGCGATACTCTTTGCAGTGACGATGCCGATATGGTTACAGAAGCTGTGAAAAAGTGGATCGAACAGGGGGCGGAACTGGTTGTCTGCACCGGAGGAATGAGCGTCGATCCTGATGACCGTACACCTCTTGCAATCCGAAATGCGGCAGATGAAGTGATCACTTATGGAGCTCCGGTTTTACCCGGCGCGATGTTTATGCTCGCATATGCAGGAAAAGTTCCGATCATGGGACTCCCGGGATGCGTAATGTATGCAAAACGGACGATATTCGATCTGATACTGCCGAGAATTGCGGCGGGGGAACGGCTGAAAGCAGAAGATTTTACCGCGCTCGGAGAAGGCGGTTTGTGTTTGAACTGTCCGGTGTGTACTTTCCCGAACTGCAGTTTCGGAAAATAGGAAGAAAAATAAATCATAAAAGGAATGAGAGGAAAATTTTCGGAGGTAGTAAAATGAGAACCGGTATACAGGAAGAATTAGAATTGTATATGAGTAAATCTGTGGCGCAGGCATCAAACAGAGAGATTTATGAAGCGTTGCTTTTGTTTGTGCAGAAACTGGCGGCAGGAAAAGAAAGAGCTGCAGGGAAAAAGAAGCTTTATTACATTTCGGCAGAGTTTTTGATCGGAAAATTGTTGTCAAACAATATGATCAATCTCGGTATTTATGATGAAGTAAAAGAAATGCTCTTTCAAAACGGAAAAGATATATGTCAGATCGAGGAGGTTGAGCCGGAGCCATCTCTTGGAAACGGAGGGCTTGGGAGACTGGCGGCATGTTTTCTTGATTCGATCGCAACACTCGGACTGCCCGGAGACGGGATCGGACTGAATTATCACCTCGGCCTGTTCAAACAGGAGTTTAAAGACCATCTTCAAAAAGAGCTTCCGAATCCGTGGATTGAGAAACAGTCATGGCTGACAAAAACGGATGTTGTCTATCCGGTTTCTTTCAGAGGATTGAAAGTTAATGCAAGAATGTACGATATCGCAGTGACGGGATATCATGATCAGACAAACAAACTGCACCTTTTTGACATCGATTCTGTTGATGAGGGAATCGTGGAAGACGGAATTCATTTTGATAAAGAAGATATCGCAAAAAATCTGACGTTGTTTTTATATCCTGATGACAGCGATGAAAAAGGAAGGCTTCTGCGCATTTATCAGCAGTATTTCATGGTAAGCAGCGCCGCACAGATGATCTTGGATGAATGTGTGCAAAAAGGAAGTACATTGTATGATCTGCCGGATTATGCTGTCATCCAGATCAACGACACTCATCCTACAATGGTCATTCCCGAACTGATCCGGCTTCTTGTGGAAAGAGGGCTTGATATCGATGAAGCGATCGATGTCGTATCCCGTACATGCGCGTATACGAATCATACGATTTTGGTAGAAGCGCTTGAAAAATGGCCGATCGGATATTTAAAAAAGGTTGTGCCGCAGCTCGTTCCGATCATTGAGATACTTGATGATAAAGTTCGCAGAAGATTCAGCGATGAATCAACAGCCATCATAGACAGAAACGATACTGTTCATATGGCGCATATCGACATTCATTACGGATTCAGCGTTAACGGAGTGGCGGCGCTTCATACGGATATCTTAAAACAATCGGAACTGAATCATTTTTATAAAATCTATCCTGATAAATTCAATAATAAAACAAACGGGATTACGTTCCGCAGATGGCTTCTTCACTGCAACCCGCGTCTTACGGCGCTGCTTGATGAAACAATCAAAGACGAGTATAAAGAAGATGCCTCTAAACTTGTCAAACTGCTTGAATACAAAGACGACGAGACTGTTTTGAAACGCCTTTTAGAAATTAAAAAAGAAAATAAAAAAGATCTTGCCGCGTATCTGAAAGAGACACAGGCAATAGAGATAGACGCAGATACGATTTTCGATATTCAGGTAAAAAGACTTCACGAGTATAAACGGCAGCAGTTAAATGCACTGTATATTATTGATAAATATTTGGAGATCAAGGAGGGGATTCTTCCGAAAACTCCGATCACAGCGATCTTCGGGGCGAAAGCGGCTCCGGCATATGTGATCGCAAAGGATATCATTCATCTTATACTTTGCCTGCAGGAGATCATTAATAATGATCCGGAAGTAAGTCCTTATCTGAAAGTTGTCATGGTAGAGAATTATAATGTGACAAAGGCTGAAAAACTGATTCCTGCATGTGATATATCCGAGCAGATCTCTCTTGCGTCAAAAGAGGCAAGCGGCACGGGGAATATGAAGTTTATGTTAAACGGTGCAGTCACTCTCGGTACAGAGGACGGGGCAAACGTAGAGATACATGAACTTGTAGGAGACGATAATATTTTCGTGTTCGGAGCGTCAAGCGACGAAGTAATCGAACATTATAAAAAAGCGGATTATTCGGCAAAAGATTATTATAAAAAGAATCCGAAGATCAAAGCGGCGGTTGATTTCATTACAGGAAAACAGATGATGAAGATCGGATGCAAAGAAAGTCTGGAGCGTCTGCAAAAAGAGCTGATAGGAAAAGACTGGTTTATGACATTTCTTGATTTTGATGCGTACAAAAAGGCGAAAGACAAGGCGCTGGCGGCGTATACAGATCAAAAGGAATGGGCGAAAAAGATGCTTGTCAATATTGCCGAAGCAGGCTACTTCTCATCAGACAGAACGATTGAACAGTATAATAGAGATATTTGGAAATTAACCAGATCATAAGATTAAAGAAAAATATTAGTAAAACGGTATATTGATGAAAAGGGGGATGGTTATGGAACGGGCAAGCGGCGTGCTGCTTCCGATATTTTCACTGCCGTCAAAATATGGAATCGGATGTTTTTCAAAAGAAGCCTATCAATTTATTGACAGGCTTAAGGCGGCAGGGCAAAGTTACTGGCAGATTCTTCCGTTAGGGCCGACCGGATACGGAGATTCTCCGTATCAGTCTTTTTCTACATTTGCAGGCAATCCGTATTTTATCGATCTTGAAACGCTTACAGGAGAAGGTTTGTTGACAGCGCAGGAGTGCGAATACGGCTGTGAGGGAATACGGGAAGATAAGATAGATTATGAAAAAATATATAAGACACGGTTTCAAATACTTGAGAAAGCGTTTTCGCGTTTTGGAGAAAATGACGAATACCGCGCATTTGTTTCGGAAAATCAATTTTGGCTGGAAGATTATAGCCTCTATATGGCGATCAAAGACCGAAACGGCGGCGTGAGTTGGAATGAATGGGAAGAACCGCTTAAAAACAAAGAGTCACAGGCGATTGAAAATGCAAAAGCAGAGCTGTCGCGTCAGATTGCCTTTTACAAATTTCAGCAATATGAATTTGACAGACAGTGGAAACGCCTTCGCTCTTATGCGAACGAAAACGGCATAGAGATTATCGGAGATATTCCGATCTATGTTGCGTTTGACAGCGCGGATACATGGTCGGCGCCGGAGATGTTCCGTTTTAATGACGCTCTTGAACCGATCGATGTTGCGGGATGTCCGCCGGATGGATTTTCGCAGACAGGACAGTTGTGGGGGAATCCGCTCTACGATTGGGAATATCATAAAAAAACAGGGTACGACTGGTGGATTCGCAGGATCGAACACTGTTTCCGGCTGTATGATGTCGTGCGGATCGATCATTTCCGCGGTTTTGATGAATATTATGCTGTTCCGTACGGAGAAAAAACGGCAGTACACGGAAAGTGGATGCCGGGACCGGGGATAGAGCTGTTCCGGACGCTGGAAGAAAAGATCGGCAGAAAAAGGATTATTGCCGAAGATCTCGGCTTTTTAACTCCGAGTGTGATACAGCTTTTAAAAGAAAGTGGATTTCCGGGGATGAAAGTGCTTCAGTTTGCATTCGATTCAAGGGAAGATTCAAACTATCTCCCGCATACATATACAAGAAACTGCGTTGTATATACGGGAACTCACGATAATGATACGACAAAAGGATGGTATCACACGGCGGCAGGATCAACACGGCAGTTTGCAAAAGAATACATGTATAAGCCCCGTCTTGATGAAGATACGCTTGCGGGAGATTTTATTGCTATGGCAATGGGAAGCGCGGCGGATCTGTGCATCGTTCCGATGCAGGATTATCTGGGACTTGGAAGCGATGCACGAATTAATACGCCGTCCACACTTGGCGGGAATTGGGAATGGCGTATGAAACCGGGAGAGCCGGATGAAGGGACAGTTCGGGAGATGGAGCGAATGACAAAAATATACGGACGGCTGCGTTTTACTTAAATAAAGTTCCGAACCAGTAGATCAGTCCCAGTCCCCAGCTTGTGAAAATACCGTACAGGATAACAGGACCGGCGATCGTAAAAATTTTACATCCGATGCCGAATACCTGACCTTCTTTTTTGTATTCGATGGCAGGGGCAGCTACTGAATTTGCGAATCCGGTGATCGGCACGAGCGCTCCGGCGCCTCCCCAGGCTGCAAGTTTCTGGTAAATTCCGGTTCCGGTGAACAAAACGCTTAAAAGGATGAGCGACAGAGACATCCAGCGGCTGCACTCATCGGGAGAAAGATTTCGTAATTCAAAATAATGATAAATAACTTGTCCGAGCAGGCAGATCAGCCCGCCGAGGAAAAACGCTTTGCACATATTCAGAAAAAGATTATGTCGGGGCGTTTTTTCTTTTACATATTGTTCATATTGTTTTTCTTGTTTCAGTTTTTGTATTTTATCCATAGATGAAACACACTCCTTGCATTTCGCGCAACACGCGCGTTTTTAATTTCTTTTCTGTTAGTATCTGAAATAATTTTCCGAATATGTATATAAATTCATAATAATTTTTCGCAAATATGCCGACAATAAAAATAATAAAAATAAAACTGTAACAGTTCAGCCCACGCCATGTGTAAAACGCAATGCGTGCGTAACGTGGCTGATGGAAGACGGAGTCAGGGAAAGGAAGGATTATGGATCAGATAAAAGGGGCGCAAAGCATTATGTTTCGAGAAGCGCCGTATCTTATCAGCGCTGCGTCTGTCGCAGGCAGCAAAGAGGCGGATGGACCAATCGGGAAATTATTTGACGTGACAGATAAAGACGACCTGTTCGGAGCACAGACATGGGAAGAAGCGGAGAGTAACATGCAGAAAGAAGCGTGTGTTCTTGCGGCAGGAAAGGCACATGTGGACTTGAAAAAGATCCGATATCTTTTTGGAGGGGATCTTTTGCGGCAGGGAATAGCAACTTCAATGGGGGTAGAGGCTTTGCAGATTCCGATGTTCGGCCTCTACGGAGCATGTTCTACATCAGGAGAAGCGCTTGCGCTTGCATCTATGAGCGCTGCCGCAGGATACGGAGGAACGATGATCGCCGTCACATCAAGTCATTTCGGAAGTGCGGAAAAAGAGTTTCGCTTTCCGTTAGGATATGCGAATCAGAGACCTCTTTCTTCACATTGGACAGTGACGGGAAGCGGCGCGTTTCTTGTGCAGTCGGCAGAGGAATACAGAAAACAAAACACAAAGTCGTACTTTTCTAATATTCGCATTACAGGAGTAACTGTCGGAAAGATCGTAGATTATGGCTTGAAGGATTCTCAAAATATGGGCGCGTGTATGGCTCCGGCGGCCATGGATACGATTGTACAGAACTTCCAGGATATGGAAAGAAAAGAAAAAGATTACGACAGGATTATTACAGGAGATTTAGGAAGCATCGGAAGAACGATTTTATTCGATCTTATCAGAGAAAAAGGGTACGATATATGCGAAAAACATATGGATTGCGGAATGACGATTTTTGATAAAGAACGGCAGGATACGCATGCCGGTGGAAGCGGATGCGGCTGCGCCGCCGTAACGCTGGCATCGTATGTACTTCCTAAATTAGAAAAAGGAGAATGGAAGCGGGTGTTATTTGTTCCTACAGGGGCGCTTATGTCTACCGTCAGTTTCAACGAGGGGGCGAGCGTACCGGGGATCGCTCACGGAATTGTTCTGGAAAGCGATGCATAGCATAAGGAAATTAAAAAGCAAGAAGATAGAAGGCAAAATGATAAAAGCAAGAAGAATGAGCAGAGTAGAAAAGAGAAAGGGTGAAACAAAATGGATTATGTAAAAGCGTTTATCGTAGGAGGTCTTATATGCGCGGCTGTGCAGATTTTATTAGACAGGACAAAGCTGATGCCGGGAAGGGTTATGGTGCTTTTAGTATGTGGCGGAGCTTTGCTTGGATTTTGCGGACTGTACGATCCGTTTCAGAAACTTGCCGGGGCAGGGGCAGGCGTTCCCCTTCCGGGATTCGGCAATGTGCTTTGGCAGGGCGTGAAAGAAGCTGTTGACAAATATGGATTTATGGGTGTGTTCATGGGTGGATTTCAGGCGAGTGCCGTCGGTATTTCCGCAGCGCTGATCTTCGGTTATATTGCGTCCTTTATCTTTGAACCGAAAATGAAAAAATAGATTTTTATGAAAATGTGTACAGAAATCAAGAAAAATAAAATAAAGAAGATTTCTGTACACACTGTGTCTGCAGAGAATTATAATTGTTTTTCTCTATATAAGTCGCTTCGGTTATTGGGGTATTCCAAGATGAAACTGTTCGATCAGGCGTCCGATATTTTCTTCCGTATCTTCAAGCTCGTCTGCAATCTGGGAAAGAGTTTTTCCTTTCTCGAGTTTTTTCTGAATGAGATTGCAAGTTTTCCCTTTTTCGCCCTTCCGAATACCTTCTTTAAGTCCTTCCTTTTTTCCGTCTTCCCAGGCGTAACTGCGTTCCAGCCGGATATGTTCTTCTTCGTCATATTCGTAAATGCACACGTTTTTCACCTCCGCTCGATTTTTCTCAAGAAATGATTTTAAAATCCCTTCGTGGATACATTCTGTGATGGCATGTTCAACCGCATCTTCAAGCGACATTGTTTTTGTGTACCGACGAACCCGGTCTGTATACTCTGCGTATTGATGCAGCATCGTACATGCATTCATTAAGGCTGGATTATGTCCGAGATTAATGTTGAGCATGACAGCTTCTAATTCTAATTTGCAGTGTTGATCCCGTATGGAATATAAATCGGATAATCGTAAGATCCGGCGGTCCGGCTGATCCTGGATCCCATTATAAAAGATGACGAATTCCGGCGGAATCAAAATTTTTCGTGAACCGTATAATTTGTTTTTGTCGATCATACCCGAGTATAAGTCCGAAATATAAAACAGATATCTCAGCGGTAAATTAGGATTAAAAGTTGACTGATGTTCGTATAAAGACAGCCGAAGTCCGATCATGAATGAAACATCGTTCTGCATTGCCATATAGATCGCGTTTTCTAAGGTGTTGATTTCCAACAGTTCGGGATCGGTATAATGCTTTATCGACATCATAGCATGAAAGTGTAGAAAACGCCAGTTTTTTATGTGTATATTACATCCACAAAACGTCTGTGAAAATTGCGCTAAGAAAATGCAAAGATTTTGTTGTTTTTTGACGCTGATAATGGTATCGTAAGAATGCAGGGTTGCACACTTTTGCAGCTCTGCATAAATTATGTGAAAAAAGTGAATGAAAAAACTCTTATAGCTACGGAGGAAAGAGTAGAATTATGAACTATGCATCTATTATCATCCCGTTTGTGGGTGGCTTGGGAATGTTTATCTACGGAATGCAGATCATGGCGCAAGGTTTGGAGAATGCCGCGGGCAGCAGGATGAAGTCTCTATTGGAAGCGCTGACGAAAAATAAACTTTTTGGAGTGATGCTCGGCGCATTTATTACGGCAGTGATCCAGAGTTCGTCGGCAACGACAGTTATGGTCGTAGGGTTTGTAAACGCAGGTATCATGAATCTGTCTCAGGCGATGGGCGTCATCATGGGAGCAAATATCGGAACGACGGTAACGGGCTGGCTCGTGTCGAGTGTGGAATGGGCGAAGTTTTTAAGTCCTGCCAATCTCGCGCCGATTGCGATTATTATCGGTGTGATCATCATGCTGACGGGCAAGAGACGTTCATCAAAAGATATTTCCAGCATTATCGTAGGGTTCGGTATCCTTTTCGTCGGAATTACAACGATGTCGTCGGCGGTTGCGCCGCTTCAGGAATCAGAAGCATTCTGCAGCATTTTCGTGAAGCTTGGACACAATCCGTTCCTTGGTATTCTTGCAGGTGCGCTTGTGACGGCGATCATCCAGAGTTCGTCTGCATCGGTCGGCATCTTGCAGAGTCTCGCGGCAGCAGGACTTGTACCGTTTAATGCGGCGGTATATATTATCATGGGGCAGAATATCGGAACATGTGTGACGGCGATCATGTCAAGTATCGGAGCGAAAAAGACAGCAAAGACAGCGGCGATCATGCATCTTTTGTTCAATGTGATCGGAACAATCATATTCAGTGTTGCGGCGATCTTTTTCTTCAAAGTGCTCAACCCGGGTATGGGCGCGGGTATGATTACGCAGACAGAGATCAGTACGGTACATACAATTTTCAACATCGGAACGACACTGCTGCTCTTCCCGGTATCCGACTGGATCATCAAACTGGCAAGAAAACTCCAGAAAGAGGAAGACGGAGTAGTAGATGAAAGCCGTGTGCTCCTTGATGAAAGGATGTTAGAGACTCCGAGTATTGCGATTCAGTCTGTTGTAAGCGAAGTATGCCGGATGGGATATATTGTAAAAGGAACGATGGACAAGACTCGCCGAGTATTATTTACTCAGGATGAAGAGACGATGAACGAGATCCGAGAGGAAGAAAGTATCGCGGACCGGCTCTGCAAGGGAATTACAGATTATCTGATACGGATCAGCTCTCTGGCGATTAATGAAAAAGAGCATCAGCACGTGGCAAGCCTTCTTCAGATTGTTTCAGACATCGAAAGAATCAGCGACTATTGTGAAAATATTTCCGAGTATGCAGAAAACCTTGCGAACCAGAAAAAGAAGTTCTCGGGTGTCGGGGCAGCAGAAATGAAAGAGATGCTGGAAGTCTGTTCAGACAGTTTCACTTATGCGGTTGAAGCATTTGAAGAGAACAGTGCGGAGAAGGCGCTGAAAGTGATTGAAAAAGAAAGAAGCGCCGATGATCTGGAGATCCGCCTTCGGGCAGATCATATGCAGCGTCTTGCAAATAAGCAGTGCGATACGGAGGCGGGAATCGTATTTCTTGACGCGCTTGTCGGCTTAGAGAGGATTTCCGATCACTCAAGAAATATTGCGGAAGAAGTGCTTTCGGCAAGTAATAAATAAAAACTTATTCCGGCTGCATGGCAGTGAAAGCTGCGGTGCAGCCGTATTCTTTATCGTATACTGACGTTAGAGTGCAGATCCTTGTAATAAAATATCATTGTTCCTGATTTGTAAATATGTTATGATAAATCCACTCACAGAAATTCTTTCTGTGAAAAGCGCCGGCAGTCTCGTCTGTCCGCGGAGAATGCTGACAGTATCGTCAGTCCGAGGAATTCCCTCAAAGTTACCCGATTAACAAAATTATTTTTGCATGGAGAGTCTTGTAGAGCACCGCTTTTTTTCGTATACTGATTCTTAAGAAAGAAAATAAAGTTTATTGTGAAAACTTTTCTCTTAGTTCATAGGACTCGTTCATGTGCATGAAAGGAGAAGCCTATGACAGGAAAAGAAAACAGAGAAATCAAAAACAGCGTCTTCGTAGATCTGTTCTATGAAGACGAATCAGCAGAAGCAAATGAAATCGCGCTCTTTAACGCCATCCACGACGAGCCCCTCCCGGAAGGAACGAAGATCCGGAAATTCCGCGTAGACAATACGATCTATATGAATTTTCAAAACGACATTTCTTTCGATGCAGGTGGGAAAGTGATCGTATTCGGCGAGCATCAGTCTACGATCAACGAAAACATGCCCCTTCGCAGTCTGTTGTACATCGGACGGGCATATGAAAGGCTCGTGCCGCCGAGAAGCCGATATAAAAAGAAACTCGTTCCCCTTCCGACGCCGGAATTTTACACATTTTATAACGGAAAAGAAAAATGGGAGAAGGAAAAAGAGCTCCGTCTGTCAGACGCCTATATTGTAAAAGACGGTGAACCGAGTCTGGAATTAAAAGTAAAGGTCATCAATATCCGCCCGGAAGAGCATCATGAGATCCTGGAGAAATGTCAGGTGCTGAAAGAATACAGCCAGTTTATGGAAACGGTACAGAACTATCAGATCTCCGGCGTGGAAGAACCGTATAAAAAGGCAATTAAAGAGTGCGTTGAAAAAGGAATTCTTGCTGATTATTTAATGCGAAAAGGAAGCGAGGTTGTCAATATGCTGTTGGATGAATATGATTATGAAACAGATATCGAAGTGCAGAGAGAAGAAGCAAGAGAGCAAGGGCGAGCAGAAGGCAGAGAGGAAGGACGAGAACAAGGACGAGCAGAGGGAAGAAAGCAAGGGAAGGAAGAAGGCAGAGAAGAAGGTCGAAAAGAAGAAAAAAGAGCTCTCGTTCAGAAAAAACTTGAAAAGGGGAAAACAATTTCTCAAATCGCAGATGATCTTGAAGATACAGAAGAAAATATTGCTCACCTGATCGAAGAGTTTCATCTTCGGGTGTAGAGCGGCGGCAGTTTATCAAGAGATCGGATAGCGCCCATATGCAGACAGATTTTCCCGAAACAGCAAAAGAAATAAAAACAAAAGCAAAAAAAATAAAAAAATTCGTTTGTTCTATTGACATTTCATAAAAAGTGGTGGTACTATTATGCACAAAATTTTTATGTATAAATACAGGCATCAAAGGAGGATGTGGAACAATGTGTGGAATTGTAGGATTCATCGGAGAACAGCCGGCAGCGCCGATTCTTTTGGAAGGGCTTTCAAAGCTGGAGTACAGAGGGTATGATTCGGCGGGAATCGCGGTTCGTAATGAAAAGACGGATAAGATCGCGATAGTAAAGGCAAAGGGGCGTTTGAAGATCCTTGCAGAAAAAACAGATAACGGGAAAAGTGTGCGAGGCACATGCGGGATCGGTCATACACGATGGGCCACTCACGGCGAACCTTCCGAGAATAATGCACATCCTCACTGCACGGATGATAAATCCGTTGTTCTTGTGCATAACGGGATTATCGAAAACTATCAAGAATTAAAGACAAAGCTTCAGAAAACGGGATATACGTTTTATTCACAGACAGACACGGAGATCGCGGTAAAACTGATAGATTATTATTATAAGAAGACCGGAACACCTCTTGAGGCGCTTACAAGGGCTATGCTTAGAATAAGAGGATCATATGCTTTCGGAGTGATGTTCCGCGATTGTCCGGGCAGATTGTTTGCGGCCAGAAAAGACAGCCCGCTTATTATCGGAAAGAGTAAAAAAGGCTGCCTGATCGCGTCAGACGTTCCGGCGATTCTGGATCGTACAAGAAACGTATATTATATAGGCAATCTTGAAATAGCGGAGATGACTTCGGAGGAAGTGCATTTTTATAATATCGACCGGGAAGAGATACAAAAAGAAATGACAGAGATCAAGTGGGATGCCGAGTCAGCCGAAAAAGGCGGGTATGAACACTTTATGTTAAAAGAGATACATGAGCAGCCGAAAGCCGTTCAGGATACGCTGGGCGCTTATATAAAAGACGGTGCGATTGACTTTTCGGAAGCAGGTCTGACAGACGAGCAACTAAAAAGCATTGAGAGGATCTATGTTGCGGCATGCGGATCGGCGTATCATGTCGGAGTTGTCGGAAAATATGTGACGGAAAGTCTGGCAGGTATTCCGGCAGAAGTGGATCTCGCATCTGAATTCCGTTATCGCAACCCGATTCTTGCGCCGAATTCGGCGTTGATCGTCGTATCACAGTCAGGAGAGACGGCAGACAGTCTTGCCGCCTTGCGTCTTGCAAAAGAGAAAGGAATTCCGGTTATCGGGATCGTCAATGTGGTCGGCTCAAGCATTGCAAGAGAAAGCGATCATGTCTTATACACATATGCAGGCCCCGAGATCTCGGTTGCGACGACAAAGGCGTACAGCGCACAGTTGGCGGCAATGTACCTTCTCGCCGTACAGATGGCAAAAGTAAAAGGCAGAATAGATGAGAAACGGCATGGAGAATTGCTCGAGGAACTGTGCAGAATTCCCGATAAGATTCAGAAAGCGCTTGACGATAAAGAGCGGATACAGTGGTTTGCAAGTAAATATGCGAATGCAAAAGATGTATTTTTTATCGGGCGCGGCATCGATTATGCAATCAGTCTGGAAGGAAGCCTCAAGATGAAGGAGATCAGTTATATCCATTCAGAAGCATATGCGGCAGGAGAGCTGAAGCATGGAACAATCAGTCTCATCGAAGACGGAATTCTTGTCGTGGGAGTCTTAACTCAGAACGATCTGTTTGAGAAAACATTGAGCAATATGGTCGAGGTAAAAAGCAGAGGCGCATATTTGATGGGACTTACGACATATGGAAACTACAGCGTGGAAGATACGGCGGACTTTTCCGTTTATGTGCCGAAAACAGAAGAATATTTTTCCGCAAGTCTTGCGATCGTGCCGCTTCAGCTTATGGGATATTACGTCAGTGTCGCAAAAGGTTTGGATGTTGACAAACCGCGGAATCTGGCAAAATCCGTAACAGTAGAATAATTTTTACATCGTGTGAAGAAATTATACTTTTAATATCTGAATAAAAATGCATATTCTCTCTTTTTAATATATTTATAAGAGAAAATATGCATTTTGTATTTGAAAATATACATTTTGGAGAGTTGACAAGGAACAGATGTTAGCCTATTATTAAAAATGTATCGTGAAAATTATGATAAAAGTAATGTTTGTTTATAGTGAATTTAAACAGCGGTCTATAAAAGGCAGCATATCTATCTAATGTGTTTTATTGAAAGTTGATAAATGACATAGGGATATGCTGTTTTGGCGTGTCATGAAAAAACTTAAACACATTAATGCGTTATCGCAATGATAGAATGAAGCGCCGTGAAAATGTTGAAACTAGGTATTGGAATTCAAAGTTAAGGAGCGGCGCACAAAATGGCAAAAATAATTGATACACACAGTCATATATTACCCGGGATCGATGACGGGGCTGGTTCATGGAAAGAAGCGCTTTGCATGTTGAAAACAGCGCAGGCTCAGGGAATCAGAAGAGTGATCGCAACTCCTCACTGGGGAGGACCTTTCGGTTATACCGATCCGGTGCAGATCAGAGAACTCTGTTTTACATTACAGGAAAAAGCAAGACGTCACAATATCAGTGTGAAAATTTATCAGGGGCAGGAAGTGATGTACACCGAGGAAGCGGCGGACAGGATTGCAAACGGCGAGATCCTTACATTGGCGGACAGCCGGTATGTACTGGCTGAATTTTATCAGGGAATCGGGTATTCGGGAATTTTTCGGGCAGTACAGCGCTTTACACAGTCGGGATACAGTCCGATCATCGCTCATGCAGAGAGATATGAAGCGCTGAAAGATATCGGGCGTCTGGAAGAACTACGAAAGCAGGGAGCATATATACAGTTGAATTTCAGGGCGATCGGGGGAAAGTGGCATGATTTTACAACACGTTGGTGCAGGAAAGCTCTGAAAGAAGGATTTGTTCATTTTGTCGGAACGGATATGCATAATATGAGAACGAGAAAACCGGAGACAGAATCCGCAGTAGTGTGGATGGAGAAGCATCTGGAGCCGGATTATGTAAAAAAACTGTTTTTAAAAAATCCCGAGAAGATTTTAAGAAACGAGCGTTTGTAAGAAAAACATTGTAAAACATAGTCGATTTATGTAAAAAAGACGCATTGTAAAATGAGAAACAGGGAAAAAGTGAAGAAAATACTGGTAAATGGAATTAATTTATTTCCTTATAGAAAAATATGATATATAATTAGAAGGATTAATATATTACGAACAGAGAGACGGATAATAGAGGAAGTGATAAAATATGGAAAAAACACATGATGAAGAAATGGCAATCGACCTGTGGGAGTTAATTTCCGCACTGAAAAAGCGGGCGCTGATTATTTTGGCGGCGTGTCTGCTTGGCGGTGTTGTGGCAGGTGTATATACAAAACTTTGCATCACCCCGATGTATACGGCGACATCATCGATGCTTGTGACAACACAGGAAACAACGCTTACGTCTATTGCGGACCTTCAGCTTGGAAGCGCTCTTACGGGAGATTACAGTATTCTTGCGACAAGCCGGAGCGTTCTTGAAGAGGTGATCGAAGATCTGGGTCTGAACATGAATCATCACCAACTGAGAGGAAGTATTACGATCACCAATCCGGAAGGAACGCATATTATGGAAGTGACGGCCAGAAGTTCCGATCCCGAGACCGCAAAAAAGATTGCGGACACTATGGCGGTTGTTTCAGCGCAGTATATAAAAGAAAAAATGGAGGTGGCTCCTCCTAAGATCATCGAAGAGGCGGAAGTTCCGTCATCCCCGGTCAGCCCGAGTATGAATAAAAACGTTATGATGGGCGCGCTGGCAGGATTTGCTCTTGCGGCGGCGATCGTGATTTTGTTTGCGATCATGAATGATTCGATCAAAACAGAGGATGATATCGAAAGAGCGCTCGGCATTCCGACACTTGCCGTGATTCCGGACAGAAAAGATTATATAGATGATCATGGCGGCAGTAAAAAGAAGAAAGGCAAAAGAAGGAGGCAGAGTAAATGGCGGAACAAAAGGTGATAATGACAGATCCGAGACAAGAGGATTATTTTTATCAGGAAGCAATTAAGACGCTGCGAACGAATATCCAGTTTGCTGGGATGGATGTAAAGACAATTCTGTTTACAAGCTGCTATCCGAACGAAGGAAAGAGCGATATTACGTTCCAACTTTCGCAGGAGATCGGAAAATTAGGGAAAAAGGTACTTCTTCTCGACGCCGATATCCGCAAGTCGATACTCGCATCCCGGTACGGAGTGGGAAAACAGGTTCAGGGATTATCAAATTACTTGAGCGGTCAGGCTTCTATCGCGGAGATTATTTATCGTACGAACTATGAGAATATGGATATCATTTTTTCAGGTTCATTTGCGCCGAATCCGTCAGAACTGCTTGGGCAGGAAGCGTTTGGAACGCTTTTGGGAGCGGTGAGAGAACATTATGATTATATCATTGTAGATACGCCGCCGATCGGAAGTATTATCGATGCGGCGATCGTCGCAAAACAGTGCGACGGGGCGGTGCTCGTATTTGAAAGCGAACTTGTGAGCAGTAAGGAGGCGGCTCGAGTCAAAGAACAGCTTCTGATGACAGGGTGCAGACTGATCGGAGCCGTGCTTAATAAGGTAGATGTAAAGAAGAATAAATACTATCACAGATATGACTATTACTATCATGGATATCAGGAAAAAAAGGAAGTTACAAAGAAAAATAAAGAAAAATAAAACGGTACTCAGATAATGGGAGGGGATCGGAAAGAAACAGATGAAAAAGAAAAAATATTTGAAATGGTGGATCGCGGCGGTATCAGCGGTTTTCATTGTAGGAGCGGGAATATTTGTATATACGCAGTATAAGGCGGCACAGACGTCGGGAGACGTCGCCACGAAAGACGGAACATCCGCCTCGGCATCGGATATTACATGGAACGGCAAGACATACAGTTACAATGAACATTTGAGTAACTTTTTGTTCCTCGGTATTGATACAAAAGAAAAGGCAGAGACAAAAACAGGTCAGGCAGACGCCGGGCAGGCGGACGCGTTGTATCTTCTGTCATGGAATCGGCTGGAAGGAGATATTACAGTGATCAGCATTCCGAGAGATACGATGACTCAGATCGAAACGTTCGGTCCGGGCGGAAAAAGTCTCGGAAAGAGCAAAGATCATATCAGTTTATCTTATGCATACGGTGACGGCGGATATGAAAGCTGTGAGCTGGCGGAAAATGCAGTTTCCGAATTGCTTTACGGACTGCCGATAGACGGGTACTGTGCTTTGAATATGGATGGACTTCCTGTTTTGACAGACAGCGTCGGAGGCGTAACAGTAACCGTGCCGAACGACAGTCTGGCGGAAGTTGACCCCGGATATGCAAAAGGAGCGGTGGTCACTTTGAAAGGTGAAGATACAGAACAGTTTGTTCGATACAGAAATACGGAGATCAGCCAGAGCGCGATCGCACGTATGGAGCGCCAGCAGGAATATATCAGAGCATTCGGCGAAGCTTTAAAAAAGGCATCTGCAGATAAAGCGCTTGTTACCGATCTGTACAAGGCGATTGAACCGTATATGGTAACGAATATGGGGAAAAGTCGTTTTGTTGATCTGACGGAAAGTGTATCAGAAGGCAAAAAGGTGAACCGATGGACGATTCCGGGAGAAGGAATTCAAGGTAAAGAATATGATGAATACGTCGTAGATGATGATGCTTTGTATGAAAAGACAGTTGAGACATTTTATGTAGAGAAAAAATAAAGTGCAGAAAGAACAGAGACGGCATATGAAAAAGATATCTAAGATAATAGGAAGCGTTCTTATCACAGCCGCAGCAGTTTGCCTTGGCATCGGAGTTTATCAATTTACGAAAGAACAAAACGCCGGAAAAGGGTATCAGGATCTTTCGGAAGAAGTGAAAAAAGAACCGGAAGATGAAGGTTCAAAATCAAAAGTTGATATCCCGATCGATTTTGCGGCGCTAAAGGAAAAGAATCCCGATGTGTATGCGTGGATCAGTATACCGGGAACGGCGATAGACTATCCGGTTCTCCAAAGGGAGAATGACAACACATACTATTTGGATCACACGATCGATCATGAAGAAAAGACCGAAGGAGCGATTTTTACGGAGAATTACAACAATACTGATTTTGAAGATCCGAATACGGTCATTTACGGGCATGACATGAGAAACGGTTCGATGTTTAAAGGACTGCTCGACTATCGGGATAAAACATTTTTTGATCAAAACAAAGAAGTGCTGATCTATACGCCGGATGCAATACGACATTATAAAATATTCGCTGCGTATCCGTATGACAGCAGACATTTGCTTAGAAGTTTTGACTTTACAGATAAAGAAGTGTATCAGCAGTATTTATACCGTATCTTTGCAATCCGCGATATGAATGCGAGCATTGATACAACAGCGCAGGTGGGGACGGACGATAAGATCCTGACCTTATCAACATGCTATGCAAACCAGCCGGATATGAGGTTTCTTGTTCAGGCAGTGTTGGTTTCCATAGAACAATAAGGCAAAAGAAAATCATTTATCAGAGAAAGGAAGAGTGAACAATATGAAAAAGAAAATCATGGGTGTAATTTTGGCGGCAACGCTTATCGTATCACAGGCAGTAACGGCGTTTGCAGGAAGTAAAACGTCAGAAGTTGTGCTTCCGAATGATTTTGCGGCTTATTATACCGTAACGGAAGGAACAAGAGAGGCATTTGCAGAGGCAGAGGCAGTTTCCCCACAGACAGTTGACGCGATCATAGAAGTAAATAACGGAAGCATGACTCTTGCACAGCTTGTTGCAGATATGAAAGAACTGCTCAAAGCAGAAGGCGCAGCAGGACTGAAGATGACAGAAGAACAGGTCGACGCTCTGGCGGCAGATCTGGGTTCCAGAACGTTTGTCACAAAGTTTTTTGACCTTGAGCCTGTAAACGGCGGGATTAAAGATGACAACGGAGACTACCTTGTAACATTAAGCGTGCCGGCAATTTCCACAGCTATGACAGAAGTAGCGTTTCTTCACTTCAGCACAGACCGCGCGGCATGGGAAGTTGTGGAAGCGTCAGACGTAGATTATACAAACAAAGAGATCACTGCGTCCTTTAAAGATCTTTCGCCGGTTGCCGTGATCGCAAAAGTAGATACGTCCGCAGACAATGCGATCGGAACGTCTCCGCAGACAGGAAGATTCCCTGTTTCCGTACTTTGGATCGGTGCAGCAGTAATCCTTGGTGCGACAGGCGTTATTGTGTTAAGAAAACGCAAAGAAAAATAAATATTGAATGTGCCTTGAAAGGCTGACGGTAAGGAATGGCTCGATGATAAGAAATATTTTCGGGCTATTTTCTTGCAAAAATCAGGGGAAAAACGGCTATTTTCCGGTAATGTATAGTAACAAAAGAACCGGATACGCAAAAGACAAAAATTTACGAAACAGTAAAAAGAAAAAGAAAGAAATAGCAGTTAAAGAAGTATGAAAGATAAACTAGAGGGACAGCAGTTAAAAACATCAAAACATGAAAGATGGATTTGGAGAGATAACAGAGGAAATTACAGATGAGAGGAAAGACTACATTTCATATAAGATGGAAATTATTTTTTTACGATGTGATCGTATTTGCAGTGACGTCTGTATTTCTGCTTGTATTATATGAAGGACCGGTAAAATTGACGCAGAGAGGGGAATTGCAGCAGATGCTTCTTGCATTTGTATGCGTATTTGCCTGCCGGCTGGTCGGAAAGATATATGGGCAGATATGGAGATACGGGGGAATTCAATGCTACATGCGTTTAGTTTGTACGGATTGTGTGGCATTTTTAATATATGTGATTTTGGAATCTGTTCTTCCGGTCGCTCATATCTCATTTCCGCGCCTTCTGGTGTTGAGTACGGTAAACACCATGGGAGCGCTGATCATGAGAATGTCTTACCGTTATGCGTATAAGTGCAGCAACCTGGAAACTTTTTCAGGTAAAATTTTAGCCGCACTGCTGAAAATATTTGCCGGAATTGAAGTGGGGGAAACAAGAGACGATCAGAAGATCAAAGTGGCGATCATAGGGGCAGGAAATGTCGGAGTTACTCTGGCAGGGGAACTGTTGGCAAACAAGATGGCATCCTATGTGCCGAAATGTTTTGTGGATATCGATAAATCAAAAGGCGGACGAGAGATACAGGGACTTCCCGTATTATCTGAAAACGAGGCGACGTTTCAGAAACTGAAAAAATACGGAATACAGGAAATTATCTTTGCGCTGCCGTCTATGGCGGATGAAAGAAGAACAGAGCGATATCTTTATTATAAAAATGCCGGATATAAAGTGAAGATGTACGATTATCCTAAGATGCAGATGGCAGGCGGAAAGAGATCGCTTCGAGAATTTGATATAGAAGAACTGCTATTTAGAGCTCCGAGAAAGCTTACGAACGAAAAGACAGATGCTTATTATAATGATAAAGTAATCCTCGTCACAGGAGGAGGCGGGTCGATCGGATCGGAACTGTGCAGACAGATTGTAAAAATGGGGCCGAAAAAATTGATCATCCTTGACGTTTATGAAAACGGAGCTTACGATCTTCAACAGGAGTTAAGAATCGCATATGGCAACGAACCGGGCATCAGTGTGGAAATCGCTTCGATTACAGATTCAAAAGCAATGGAGCGTGTATTTTCAAAATATCATCCCCAGATCGTTATTAATGCGGCTGCCCATAAACATGTTCCACTTATGGAAAATAACTGCATCGAAGCGATCAATAACAACGTGTTCGGAACGGCGGTTGTCGTTGAGATGTGCGAGAAATACGGCGCAGAACGCTTTATGATGGTTTCGACAGATAAAGCGGTTAATCCGACTAACGTGATGGGTGCAACGAAGAGAATGTGCGAAATGATCGTGCAAAGCGCCAGCATTAACGGAAAAGTAAAATACAGCGCGACAAGATTCGGAAACGTATTAGGAAGCGCAGGAAGTGTAATTCCTCTGTTTAAACGTCAGATCCAAAACGGTGGACCGATCACACTTACAGATAAAAGGATCATCCGCTACTTTATGACGATTCCGGAGGCGTCTCAGCTCGTGTTGGAGAGCGGCGTGATTGCTCACAATGGCGAACTGCTTGTTCTCGACATGGGAAAACCGATCAAGATACTGGATCTTGCAGAAAATATGATCCATCTGTCAGGAGCAAATAATATTAAGATCGTAGAGACAGGACTCCGTCCGGGAGAAAAGCTGTATGAAGAACTTCTTGTTAAGACAGAAGAACTTGATAAGACCGAAAACGATCTCATCTTTAGAGAAAAAGATAAGCCATTGCCGACAGAAGCAATCCGTGAAAAATTAAGAATGCTCAAAGACGTCTGTGAAAACGGAGACGATGAGTAGGCAAGAGAAATGCTGCGCAAAGTTGTGCCGACATTTAAAAGACCGGAAGAAGTGAACCAAGAAGTGGGAGAGGAAGTAGAACCTGAAGATAACAGTTTGCCGCAGCGTAAAAGAAAAGACTGAAATACTTGGAGCAGATGAAGAGATACGATGAAAAAGCGTGGATCAGTATCGGTTCATCATCCTGACATCATTCGGTTTTTTACGGCTATCCCAGAAGTAGTAAGTTTTGTTCTTCTTGTCGGAAGCTCAGCTAGGGGAGGAGAAATTTATGTTCTTGACATGGGGGGATTTGTGAAAATTGCTACATTGGTACGTAATCTCATTCGTTTGTCAGGTTTCATACCGGATGTAGATATTTAATTGAAAGTTACAGGCTTGCGAAGTGCTTCCCATCCGGAAAATTGAAAATACGGTTATTTAATAGGAAAAGGAAACACTCCAGCTGAAGTTGTTAAGTAGGTAAGCATGATAGTTGAAGGAATCAATGCTATTCTTGAGGATGTAAAAATGGCAGAATGGCACGCTATTGAACTTTCAATTATTTCAGTTGTTAACGCTGTAGTTCATTGCGGTGCAGATTCTAAAGAAATGGTTCAGGCGTTGACGAGCAGAGAGAAGAAAACGAAGTTATCGAAGTCAGTAGTGGATATGGTATTTGTAAATTCGATTATTAAGAGTAAAAGAGGTACAGGTATGAAAAGAGTTATTACATATGGAACATTTGACCTTCTCCATTATGGGCACATTAATTTGCTGAAGAGAGCAAAGGCTCTTGGAGATTATCTTATCGTAGTTGTTTCATCTGATGAGTTCAACTGGAATGAAAAGCATAAGAAAACCTATTTTTCTTATGATGAAAGAAAGGCACTTTTGGAATCCATTAGATATGTGGATCTTGTGATTCCAGAAGAAAACTGGCAGCAGAAGAGAACAGATATGCATGAGTATCACGTGGATATCTTTGTTATGGGTGATGACTGGAAAGGTAAATTTGACTTCTTGAAGGAAGAAGGTGTAGAGGTGGTATACCTGCCAAGAACTCCTGAAATTAGTAGCAGCAAGATTAAGAAAGATTTGTATGATGCAAATGCTGTAGATGGTGAAAGTAAGATTTTTCACGATGATATCAATACTGATCCGCAGTAAGATTATACAATTCTAAAATAAATATAGAGGGAAAGAATCATGTACATAAGAAAAGATGATATGAAGCCTTTCGAGAAGAAAATTTGGCTGGCATCTCCAACAATGCATGGGGATGAATTGGAGTATGTGACAGAGGCATATGAGACCAATTGGATGACCTTTTTGTTATAACCTACAAAACTGCGAAAACCCTTGATTTTACTGGGATTCCGGCGCATAGTAGTAATAAACTTTCAGCTCATCTTTTGAGCGATCATATATAATCTTTTCTATCACGCTCTTTAGGATTTCATTTTTGGTTACGGGGTCCACAGAGTCAGATTCTATGATTTCATATACATTTCTTACTTTTTCCAACATAGCGATTTTAGAAGTATCAATAGTAGGTTCTGCTGGTTTTATGTCTGCAAGCTGCTTTTCCAGCATCTCTTTTTCTTCCTGAACCATGCGCTTATTTTCTTTATATTCGTCAAGTGTATCTACTCCATTACGGTACGCTTCTCTGATGCGGTCAAATTTTTCCGCATTCTTTCTTAACTGCTCCGTAATAATGACGTTTAGATCCACAGAAGTTTCCTGCACCGGTTCAACGTGCCTGTAGATGATGTTGCCAGTGTCCAGAACTTCTTTTATGGATGCAAGTACCGCCGGTTCTAACCTTAACGAGCTTACAGATGTTTTTGCAAGGCATTTTCCTTTTGAGTATCCATAGCATGTAAAATAGCAGTATGATTTTTGGTTATTTACTGTTTTGGCAATCATGGTTCTTCCACATACAGGGCACTTCATAAGACCTGAAAGCCAATGTTTGTATGTAGAGGAAGGTCTGGCGCCGGATGGTTTGTATTCGCTTTTGTAACGGATCTGTGCTTTGTCAAATAATTCTTTAGATATAATAGCAGGTTGCTGACCATCAGAGACAATCCATTCTGATTCCGGCCGGATTTCGTTTGTTTCGCTTACGGTACGGTTCCACCGGATCATACCGCAGTAAGTTGGGTTCTGTAAGATGTATTCAATAGATCTGCGTTCAAACGGTTTGTTGTGAGATGTTTTAAACCCACACAAATTTAGATAGCGTGCTATGTCGAATATTCCGGTATGTTCATTTACATATTTATCAAATATGATTTTAATTATTTCAGCTTCTTCCGGCACAATAACAGGAGGTTTTCCGCGCTCTTGGATTTTATATCCAAGCGGAGGACGCGCCTGATAGCCGCCGCGTTTTGCCTTTTCTGTCATACCTCGTGTCACTTCGCCGGAAAGACGGACAGAATAGTACTCGTCCATCCATTCAATGATGCGCTCGATCAAAGAGCCGAACGGACCGTCTACAAGCGGCTCGGAAACGCTCAAGACTTCTACGTTGTGCTTCTTCTTTAAAAGAGATTTATAAACAATAGACTCTTCCTGATTTCTTGCAAATCGACTGAATTTCCACACGATGATACAATCTACAGGATGTTTGTCTGATTTGGCAAGAGCGATCATCTTTTGAAACTCCGGACGCTTGTCAGCTTTCCGACCGGAAATACCGAGCTCATAAAAGATTTGCAGGACAATCATATCGTTCTTTTTAGCAAAGTCTTTCAACAGTTTTGCCTGCGAATCAGGAGAGAGTTCTTCTTGGCCGGATGTGGATACCCTAACATAACCATAACAATATTTAGTTTTCATGACATCACCTCGGTTGATTCATTCTATTCCTGACAGAGCAGGAAAATGAGTATAAAAATAACAGCTATCAAGAAACAAATGTTCTGATTGCGATAGCTGACCGAAGATGATACAATATTTTTGAGTTGGGGTATCATTCTTCGGAATGTTACTTGAGCCGTTCCTGTTGGCGCAGGAGCGGTTCTTGACTTTTTAGGTACATTTGCTATAATGTACTTAACAAGACAGCCGATAGGTAGGTGCAAGCTACCCGATCCGGCGAATATAACTGTTTACAAAGTAAGCCGTCCTATCCGACCAAGATACAGGGCGGCTTACTTATGCTTCAAATTCAGAATTGCAACTACAAGCAGAGCAAATGTAAGTAAAATCTGCATTTCTTCATATGTACTCATAAGTATTTCCCCTTTCCACAAGACTGGATCGGGAACCAGCACGCCCCTCGGCTGTCTGGGTAAATACATTATTTAGTTGTTCCCCTGCCACTGTGGGGCAGGAGACGTTAGTTATTTCCGTCCTGGTGTTGGCGCACCGGGGCGGTTTTTTATTTACTTTGATGTTTCATTTTTTGGCTGATGCGATATTGCTCGGCATCAGCCACATCGATGAACTCTACTGTTTTGTCAAAATTCTTTTTAACAACCTCTTTTATTTCGTCTAATGTAACATTGAAGAACTCTCGTCTTGTATTAACCATGTTAAGCTTTCTATCCTCAAACGCTTTATGTAACGCAGCTTCGAGAGCTGGCGCATCATCAGAGAATATCATAGCATGTACATCAAAGTTGAATGGCACGGATGCGTCACCAAGTTCATCAACTCGGTCTTGTGGATCAAGACGGCGCGTCATACCTATTTTGTATACATTCTCGCCAAAAGCGCCGATGTTTGAAATTATATATACATATCCAGCGCGCTGGTTTGCTTCTCTGTAATCAATATCTTTCATAGCTTTATCTATATCCTGAAGCTGAGTTTCGAGTTCGGATTTCTTCTGAATTAAATCAGCGTCGTCAGGTGAGGATTCTAATTGTTTTAACAATTTTTCATAGGCCGTTTGATAGTGTGTCTGTTCTTTCTCTATTTTCTTTCGTTGAGCTTCGATTTCTTTTTGAAGTTTTGCAGCTTCCCGCATTTCGGCGCGAGCGGCTTTCTGAGCTTCCTTTTCTTCCTGTTTCTTTTGCTGGTACTCAAACGCTAGTTTCAGCTCTTCAATCTTCAAATTCAGATACGGGCGATTTATGGATATTCCCATTATTGTACCAAGTTTGGAAATGGTTTCCGCAGATTTATTTATCCGGTTTAAAGAAGCATCAAAGTTAGTATATTTTACTTTCCCGACAACTTCATCACATTCATTGTTAAACGCTCGTAATAATAATTTTTGTGTGTCGGAAACCATTTTCTTTCCTTTCGAAGCACTACCATTAACCTGCCATGAAGTAAAGCCAGATACAGCAGTTTTATTCTTTATCATCGCTTTTTGCTTTGCCCTTATTTCGGATAGCTTTTCTTTATACTCCAGTGCATTTGCGAAATCATAATGCGGTTTATATAGTCCGAATTCCTGAACCAATATCTCTTCATCCACGGAAACAAGTTCTGTTTTCCTGTCAGAGATATGTCTTTCAATGTCTTCAAGTTGTGCATTTTTGGAGATTATAGTGTTATCACAATCTGAAATTGTCTGGTTGCGTTGCTGGATAATAGAGTCTAAATCTCTGATTTTGTTTTGTAAAGCAAAAGCATTTTGCATTTCCGGGGTTAATAATGATTGTAAATCTTCATATTTTTGTTGCAGCGTCTCCAACTCAGATTTATACTGTTTTCCTTTAAATATATCTGTGAATCCCATAAGTTTCCCTTTCTTCTCTTGTATTTGTTCCGAGAAAACACCACATTAATTAAAATCTTTCAGCCGTAATTCTATTAGCTTCTTATTGTACCCGAATAGCCGTGAGAACTGTGTTGTAGAAAAATCTAAATGCTCCTCTATATCTGCATCGGAAAGCAATAGATTCATCGCAAATCGATCTGCCTCTATTTCGTACTTAGTAGTATTGAGTTGCGTCCGAGAGTCCATGAAGATTGCATTCGCTTTCTTGTGCAAGAACATGTGACCCAGCTCATGCCCACAAACAAACAGTTTCTCTTTGTCGGATAATGTTTCATCAATATAGATGATATTGTTACGCTGAAAGTACTGATAAAATCCTTTTACCCCGTGTAAGGGATAAAAGACAACTATTACATTGAAATGCTCGATTATCTCAAAGGGATTCCGTGATTTGTACTTTCTGACCAGAGAATCCACCAGCCGTTTAATATTCATAACATCAATCCTTTTTATACTTTTTCGGAGTGTATTTCTCCTTGTTCTTTTTCTTTGCCATCTCCATGCCGATTTGCATGGCTGACAGGATGGACTCGATCGCCTCCGGGGATGCCGGATCACCGTCAAACATGAGTCCATCCTGCTTGAGCAGTTGCTCGGTGTTGGCAAGAATCTCTTTTATGTCTTTTTCGTCTTTAGGTTTCAGTTTTGGCTCTTTTTCAGTTTCCTCCTTTCCTGTCATAAGGTAGTCGACAGTTACTCCAAAATACTCAGCAATCTTCTGAAGGGTAGGCACAGATGGAGTATTCCTTCCGTTCTTCCAATTACTTAACGCTGTTTGTGTCACCCCTGCTTCTTTAGCTACCTTGTATGCACTAATGCCGTATTTTTGTAAAAGTTGCTCAAATATTTCATACATTTTTTGTGTTCCTTTCACGAAAATAGCATACTTTCGTAAAAGTAAGTAAAAATGCTTGACTAATAACGAATGCTGATGTAGTATTTAGTTACGCAAACGAAAGTAAGCGTCTTACGAACTTACGATATGTGATGTACTTTCGAATAATGTTTAATTGGTTTTGTAATTGGAAGTATATCACATATTGAAAGTAAATTCAATAACGCTAATTAAGGAAGGTGGTGCAAAAGTGTACGAAAAATTTGCTGAATTATTGGATAAAACCAACAAAACAGCGTATCAGGTATCGAAAGATACAGGAATTGGTCAAAACATTTTTTCAAATTGGAAGGCGGGCAGGAGCAATCCAAAAGCTGACAAGTTAAAAATCCTCGCCGACTACTTCGGAGTATCTATTGAGTACTTCCTAGAGTAGTGTAACAGGAAAGGTGTTCGATAAACATGACTTTGAAGCAGAAGAGGAGGTGAAGGTAATAATGAGAATAAAAATAATTTTTCACATAACAAGGATGGACGATGTTAGTGATGTTTTGAAGAAAGCAGAAGAATTAAAGAAAGAGCACCCCCATACAGAAATTAGTATAGAGGTTCTAGTATAGAAAGATTATTTCTTTCTGATTTCGATGGCTTTTAATCCAGTTGTAGAAATTGTGTAACTTGTACTAGAACTATACAGGTAAATCTCTGAGTGAATCCTAAAATGCTGAGATGCAATTTCATCGCCCGAATATGTTCTTATTCCGGATGAAGTAGGAATTTCGATTTTATCTACATTCGTGCACAAGTGATCATTTCCATCGAAATATGAAAAATAAACATCATACATATAGTATCTCTCCTTTTCATAATACTCGGCATGGCAGTGCCTGTATTAACAGTATAGGAGAGGTGGAGGAGAATAGCAAGTAGCATGCAGATCAGCTGTCAATAAAACGGACAGAAGAGAAAGGAGAGTGATTAAGTTGGCTATGGAGATGCTTGATAGAGAATTCCGAGAAGACCAGAGCGCGATATTAAGCAATGAGATTTCGCGGTGTATGATTCAGAACAATATGACATTGGAGAATCTGGACGAGGCGTGCGAGATTGTACGTGAGGTGTTTAGAAAGAACGCCACAATGATAACATCCGTCAAACTTTTTATCGGGATAAGCAATCTGCGCAGCAATTATAGCTGCCTGACAAGAACTGTATCTTCCAATATACTGTCTGTTAAGTTCGGATGGAAGATAATAGCAGTTTTCTGTATGTACTTCATAATTGCCGTTAATATCTGGATAGATATAAAAATAGTAATTTTGCATCATGATGGAACTCCTTTCGTAGTACTCGGACATGCCAGTGTCCTGTATTTACAGTATAGGGGATTTCATTGGACAACGCAACAAGTACAAACAGTGTTTCATAAGCTTTAGAGAGGTGGTGTAAATGATCATAAAAAGCATTGTAGTAATTGACGGAAAAGAAGTAGAGGTTAAGGAACTGGAAGATAAAGAGGCATTTGCAGAAAGTGTTAACCAAAGGGTTCTTTTTGACAGAAACTACATAATAGAGAAAACCGCGTAAGCGGTAGAAAGGAAAGACAAGCATGGAAGAGATTAAATTACCGACAGTGCCGGAGCTGGAGCTGATCCCGATCGAGCGGAGAAATTTTCCGGAAGAGGATCACAAGCAGGAGAAAATTCAGCACAAAAGAAAAGAAAGAGACAGCGCTGCAAGAGGTCTGATCGCAGTAACGGTTGCCAGCATGATGTTAAACGCGGTGATGGCTATGATCATTTACATCTTGCAGGCAGGACCAATCTAAGGAGGTGAACAAAGAAATGGATGTAAAGGTAAAGAAAGATGCCGAAGAAGAAATGAACTGCATCTTAGATCTACTTGAAGAATGGTGTCTGAAATACGATCAGGATTATGCAAACGCGGTTGTACTTGTAAAACATGATCAGATCACATCGTGGGGAAGTATAGGCAATCACGAAGATTTTGACGTTTACAGAACAAAAGAGCGCCCATAAATGAGGCGGCAACCTCAGGGCGCATAGATAAATAATCAACATTATTGTAACAGAAAGGACGAGAAAAGTGAAGAAATTTGAATTAACAAATGAATTTGTAACAAATATGTTCGGGACAAAGCTGTTCCGCATCCGTGCCCTTGTTGAGTTCGGCGATGTGGAAGCCGGAGAACTTGGCGGGTATGTGGAGAAGGAATCAAACCTTGGTCATGACGACAATGCGTGGGTGTACGACAATGCGTGGGTGTACGGCAATGCGCGGGTGTACGGAGATGCGCTGGTGTACGACAATGCGCGGGTGTACGGCAATGCGTGGGTGTACGGAGATGCACAGGTTTCCGGCGATGCGCGGGTGTACGGCAATGCGTGGGTGTACGGCAATGCACAGGTTTCCGGCAATGCGCGGGTGTACGGCAATGCGCGGGTGTGCGGCAATGCGCTGGTGTACGGCAATGCGTGGGTGTACGACAATGCGTGGGTGTACGGAGATGCACAGGTTTCCGGCGATGCGCGGGTGTGCGGCGATGCGCGGGTGTGCGGCAATGGGGACTATGCATACGCTCACGGTTTCGGATCTGTCAACCGTACAACGACCTTCTTCCGTCTCAAAGATGGCGGCGTGGGTGTGCGGTGCGGATGCTTCTACGGGACGCTTGCACAGTTCCGGGATAAGATCCGGGAGACACACGGAGAAACAAAGAAGGCACAAGAATACCTGATGCTGGCAGACCTGATGGAACTCAGATTCGAAGAGGATGAAAACGAAGTAGGAAATAGAAAATACGTTGAGTAATGAAAGAAGATAGTGTGATGTTAAATGCGGTGATGGCTGTGATTATTTACATCCTGCAGGCAGGACCGATCTAAGGAGGTGAACAAAGAAATGAACGAAGAAATAAAGAAAGACGCCGAAGAAGAAATGAACTGCATCTTAGAACTGCTCGAAGGATGGTGCCTGAAATACGATCAGGATTATACAAACGCAGTTGTACTTACAAAAAACGATCAGATCACATCGTGGGGAAGCATAGGCAATCGCGAAGACTTTGACGTTTACAGAACAAAAAAGCGCCCATAAGAGGCGGCAACCTCTAGGACGCATAGATAAACAACCAAGATTATTGTACGGGAAAGAAAGGAATTTGTAAAGATGATTAAATGCAGTAAAGGCAATGTGGAAATAAAAGGAAATTTAATATTATTAGAAGCAGAAACAGTCATGATATTAAGAGGAATAAGAAACATCCTCGAAGAAGAGTACGGAAAAAAACACGCAGAAAAGTCAATGCAAAAAATAGTTAAAACATCCACAATGACGCAAGAAGAAATAGAAGAGGAAATAAAAAAATCAGCACAAGAAATAGCGAGAGAAGCAGCGAAACACCTCATGAAATGAAAGAAGAAGTTATTTTGTGGATCATCCGCTGGGGAGATCCGTACGCATTAGAGTGCAAGACAATGACCAGATCGGAAGTCGAAGCGTATGCGCGCGAAAAGCAAAAAAAGCGCGGCGGTACATATGTAATCAATTAAAAAAAGCGCATCACAGCAACTGATGCGCTTAAAAGATGGCGTTCCCGCCTCTTGTTAGGACAAATATATTGTATCAAATAAGAGGCGGGAAGTCAAGCGATACACGCGGGGACTCCCGCTTTTAAACCTCGATAAAGATATTAAAGTTAGGACAGATAAAAGATGGCAACACGGAGAAAAACGTACAAATTACGGGGCGGAGACGTCTACGACGTAGAGGAATATCCAGACGGAAGATATGGAGCAAAAGGAAAGGCACGGCAAAAGAAAAAGAAACCGACGCCGGAACAGATGGCGGCAGTCAACCAAGCCAACCGAGCGAAGATATGCAGACGATTACTGATCGAATATTTTGATGCAGGAGACTACTTTGTAACATACACCTACAAAGTCGAGCAAAGACCGAAAGACATGACAGTGGCACTAAAAGACTTACAAAAAGCACTCCGAAAGCTCCGTCCGAAATATAAAAAGGCAAACACTCCGTTTTACTGGATCAGAAACATAGAGCGGGGCACAAAGGGTGCATGGCACATCCATCTAGTCATTAAAAAAACATCAGGGGCGGCAGAATGGATCGAAGATGCATGGGAACACGGAGCAATCTATATTACGCAGATCAAAAAAAGCCGGTTTTACGATGAGGATTTTACAAAACTGGCAAACTATATGACAAAAAACGAAAAAACAAGAGAAAAACGATCGGACGGAAGCAAAGGAAAACCGCGACTAAAAGAAGCAAGCTACAACCATGCGAAAAATATGCCGTTACCCGAACCGAAATCCCAAAAACTTGTACGCTGGCAAAAAGAAGTAAAACCCAAAAAAGGCTATTACATCGCAAACAGTTACGAGGGGATCAACCCGGCTACGGGGATGAGATACCGCAGATACACACTGATCAGAATCCACAGGAGGATTTAAAATGAAAACAGTAAATATCTACATAGAAACCACCATAAAATCCCCCATTGTAAAAGATGGGAAATACGCATCCGCCCTAGTATTTACTAGGTCAAACGGAGAAGAAGCATACCGGGTCATGAGTGGCGAAGAGTGCGAATCTACTTACAACAGATTGACGCTGATCGCAATCATAAAATCATTACAAAAATTAAAAGAGCAGTGTCATGTTGTAATTCACACTGATAACGCTTATATCAAAAATATTTCAGAACAAGGAGCGCCGGAGAAGTGGCGGCGATCCGAGTGGAAAAAAGCCACAGGCGCGGAAGTCCAAAATAAAGAATTATGGAAAATGTACCTTGAGGAAGCGGAGAAACACGAAACGGAATTTCGCTTTTGCGCCAGCAATGATTATCAGGGATTGCTAAGAGAAGAACTAACATAAGGAGGACACCATGAGAATTACAAAAGAAGCAAGATGCGCGAAAAACGCAAGGGAATACATCGGCAACCGCCCAAGACTCGTTGAAGGAAAGATATATACGTTGATTTTCCGGCAGCAGCCGGAAAGAAGCGAAAAACACACTGCCATCAAGAAACGGATGCGCTTTTTAAAAGCGTTTCCACACCACGCACTTTTTGAAAACCCTTACGGGATCAAAAGATCGTTTACTTGGTGGGAAGTGGAAAAATTACTGAAAGGAGAGCAGATATGATACAAGATATTGCAATCGAACAGTTAGACATACACCCGCAGAACGTGCGGAAGGTATACACCGACATTGACGAGCTGGCGGAAAGCATAAAAGCTCGTGGCGTAATGCAAAATTTGACTGTAGTACCAAACCCGGACAAAAAAGACCACTATCTTGTAGTGATCGGAAACCGAAGACTGACGGCAGCGAGAAAAGCGGGATTGAAAACAATGCCCTGTTCCGTTGTGGAAATGACGGAAAAAGAGCAAATATCAACGATGTTGTTGGAAAACATGCAGCGCAGCGATCTATCAGTAAGCGAGCAAGCACAAGGATTCCAGCTCATGTTGGATTTGGGAGAAACAGAAACAACAATCGCGGAAAAGACCGGATTTAGCAGAAGTACAGTACGACATAGGTTAAATCTTGCAAAACTGGATCAAGAAACACTTACGAGGCGCGAAGAAAATAAGGACTTCCAACTCACATTAACGGACCTTTACGAGCTGGAGAAGGTACAAGACATCAAAAAAAGGAATGAAATCCTTAAGACTGCAGTATCGTCACGCGAAATCGCATGGAAAGCAAAACAGGCCGTGAAAGAAGAAAAAATAAAGAAAAACGCTCAAATAGTGTTTGAAATACTGGAAGAAAAAGGAGTAAAAGCCGCGCCGAAAAGAGCGAAAGAAGAAAGATGGACCGGAAAATGGAAAGAGATAACAAATATTGATCTATCACAGTGGGAGGATCAAACAAAAATCGATCTGCAAGACACAAAAGATCAGCTCTATTATTATCAATACTACGATAGGATCTATGTAGTAAAAAAAAGTAATACAAAAAGAGCGGGAAAAAACGGAACAGGAAAAGAAAACGGAGAAAATCAAGGAAAACAAAAGAAAAATAACGGAAATCCTGAAAAGGATGAGAAGGGAAAGGAACGATTTTATTAAAGAACTTGCGTCGGGAAAAATCACAATACCGAAAGAAGTTGATGTAAAAGAAACAGGCTGGAAGATCATGATAAACCGGATAACGGACGGCGGAAGCGTAGCACACATGAACGCGGTGTATGGATTTTACGGGATCGAAAACGCGTACGAAGCGAAAGAAGAGGAAAAAGAACGGATCGAAAAAGAATTTGCAGAAATAAGCCAAGAAAAGCAAATGCTGATCCTCTTGACCCGGACGGCAGAGCCGTACGAAGCAACTGACTATTACGGACACTACGAAAAAGGGATGAAATGCCTAAGAGACTTCTATAGATTACTTCAGCAGATGGGGTTCTCATTTCGATCACTGGAAGAACTAAAGATCCTAAACGGGACTCATGAGTTATACACACAGGAGACGGAAGATGAGCATTGACTATTCGGACATGGCTTTCCCGAAGCCGGGAAAGAAGAAAAAACGGAAAATCCACAAAAAAAGCATTTTAAACAGTCAAAAGGGCATCTGCTACTTATGCGCCCGGTTAAATGGTGACTATTCCGTAAAGCAGACGGAAGAGCATCATATCCTGTTCGGGGCAGGACAAAGAGCAATATCCGAAGAAAACGGGTTAAAAGTAGACCTATGCATTGAACATCACCGGACGGGGCAGCAGGCAGTACACAACAGCCGAAAAACAAGGGAGCTGCTCTGTAAAATCGCACAAACAGAGTTTGAAAAGGTTCACACCCGAAAAGAATGGGAACAGATCGCAAGGAAGAACTACCTCTAGTACCTCCGCCATATGGCGATGATACATATAAAATGTCACGCGCAACCAGTAAATACAGGGTTCCCCGCCGTTTTGTGCGGCGGGAGAAAGGAGAAAAACGTGAGGATCTTAAAAATAAAAACAAAAACAGGCATCAAGACCGTTTATAACGTGATTGATTGGGGTTGGAATGCAGAAACAGGCGATCTTTACTATAGATCGGGAAAAGAATTGCATCACAAACGCTGTATAAGTGTCGAAGAAATTATAGTATAAAAGGATAGAAAAAAGGATCAATCAAAAACCTGCTACAAACAGTAATTACTGTTTTGAAGTGGGATTTTGACATCTCGAAAAAAAGGATGAAAAAGAGGAAAAACAATGGCAAAAAGAAACGATTACATAACAGGACGGGAAGATGGGTTATTAATGGCACTCGAAATCGTCAAAAATGAGGGTGTCGAAGCGCTGGAAAAAGAAATTGAATTCAGGAATATCACCGGAATCCGCACCGCCTTAGCAAAAAAAGACATTAACAGAGCGACAATCAAGATCAAAGAACAGACAGTAGACACAGTAACAATCCTTTCCGTGGCAACCTTACATGACGAGTTCGGCTTCGGAACACAAAGATGCGACCGATTTATTAAGAGGTTTAACAAAAAGGCGGAATGCATCATGGATGACATGGCAAGCTGGAACGATTATATAAAAACGATCAAAGAGGAACTAGGGATTGAGCTAGGAATCAGAGAGAACAAGTAAGGGGGCGAAGAGATGGGGAGATTTGAAATTGAGTTTGCACAATTTACCAAAGTTGTGGTGGACGCAGAAACCGAAGAAGAAGCAAAAGATTTAGCGGCGATAATGGACGGAGAAGAAATTGCAGAACACGACACACACGAATACAACATCTGGAACATACGGGAATTAATATAAATTTTTGATGAGGTAGAAGATGAACAGAGAAATACTTTTTAAAGCAAAGAGAAAAGATAATGGTGAATGGATACAAGGTTATTATTATCAAATATGGCAACAAGGCTATATTTTATGGGGAATGATAAACAATATGCCAGATATGGTTGAGGTTAATCCAGACACACTCTGCCAGTGCACAGGACTTACCGACGAGAGAGGTCAGAAGATTTGGGAGAATGATATATGCAATAGAAAAGAAAAATATCCTGAAATCGTGACATACAATAAAGGAGATTGGCAGTTAGATTACAGTTATGTATTTGGAAAAGAGATGCACACAGACGCTTGCAATCTTGGATTTTATGTATGTGAAAGGAACTGTGTTGAAGTAATCGGCAATATTTTTGATAATGCAGATTTGTTGGAGGTGGAGAGATAAATGAAAGCACCTAAAGAAATAGCAAGTAAAGCAGAAAGATATAAGGAGCTAAAAAAAGAAATAGATAAACTTTATGAAGAATTGGAAGAGTTTGCTAATGAAAATGGTTTTGAGGATTTTTGGATAGACGGTTTTGGGGTATCTCAAGAACCAAACGGAGAAGAACAAACAGATGGAGAATATTGTGACCAATGGATGCGCGGGGAAGATTCCGGAGATGGAATATATTACTATCCGATTGAAGGAAGTACGCAATATTTTTGGGTAGCATATTCATTTTGATTGGAGGTGAAGTGATGCTAAAACCAGCGCAATTATACAAAGAGGAATTAGAAAAACTTTTTTTGAGGACATGGTACGACCTTAAATATATGTTCTATAGCGGATGGACAGGGAGCGAACTACCAACAATTCCTGACAATAATTATGACGCTCATCATTTCGCATCAGTTGATAACAATGGAAATGTGATTGGGTACATATCTTATCGTATAAGTTGGATAACAATGAGTGCAGATAACTTCGGAATTATAAGTTTTGGAAATCATATAGAGTTCGCAAGAGATGTTTATAAAGTGATTTGTGATTTATTTGAAAAACACGGCATGAATAGAGTATCATGGAGTGCATTTGTCGAGAACCCAGCAGTTAAAGGATATAGAAATTTTATTAAAAAGCATGGCGGTAGAGAGTGTGCTTATCATAGACAGGTTGCAAAACTACTGGATGGAAAGTTGCATGACGATGTGGAATTCGAGATTTTAGCATGTGAATTTAAGAAATAGTTTGTTGGAGGTGGAGCAATGAAATATAAATGCAAGAAGTCTTTTTGCGTAGATAGATACGACGAAGATGGATTTCTAATCGAAAATAGTTCGATTGTAATCGACGAAGGAAAAGCTTATGAATTAGATGAAAGCGGTCACATGATGATTGGCGGTCAAGACCATGTTCATATTGATGCTGTAGATTATGGTTCGTGGCTGGAAATAACCAAAAAGCATTTTGAAGAATACTTTGAACTGTTGAAGGTGGAGTGATGGAAGATGTAGAAGTTGTAGTTAGGTGTATTCCTACCTCTGTTGTATTTGAATGTCCGTATTGCGAAGAAGAAAATGAATATGATTATTCAGAATTCTGTGATTTATGTGGACACCCGTCAGATTGGGATTATGAAATATTAGAATGTCAAAAATGCGGAAAGAAGTTTGAAATACAAGGTCAAGAATGGAGTTGAGAACATGAACGTACTAGAGAAGATTCTGGAAGAGATTGAAGAAGCGACATTTCAAGAAGATGCGCCTATTTATATAGGTAATATGGAGGTGGATGGGTATGTGCGGGCGAGTAGGGTAAAAGATATCATTCGTTCACACATGAATGAAAAAGAAAAAGTAACAAGCGCGGAAATAATATCGCGTAAGACTGACGGGAAACCATATTATGGGATCAAGTACAAAAAAGTGGGTGAAGATCATTACACAGTGGGGTATAGCTCGTATTATTTAGACTATGTTATTGATTGGCTTAATAATTGCTTTGAATTTTGCGGAGAGTCTAAGATAGTTGTTAATGTCGGTAAGGACACAAATGTCCCTAGCAATGATGGTTGGATTCCGGTAGAAGAGAGATTGCCGGAAGATTGTGAAGAAATAGTGTTGGTACAAGTAAGCGGAAAACCAGCAGATAACATATTATTTGATAACGCTTTTGAATTTGCACTTTACGAAAAAGAAGAAGGGTGGATGTTAGATAACTATCCAGAATGGAAAAATCCGGATGTGATCGCATGGCAGTCACTTCCAAAGCCGTACAGACAACCTAAGAAAGAGAAGTCGTCATGCAAGGAACACATTATGAGCAGATTTATGAAAGTAGAGTAGGAGATGATACATTGATCAACACAAATGAACCAAGTGCTGCCGCGCTGATCCGAGCGCAGGGGCAGCAGTTAAGAAAGGAAACCGTACTGGAATACTGGAGAAGGACGAGGGGCAATAATAATGCAGAAATGGGAAGAAATCGAACAGAAAAAAGAATACCTCAAGGGATATATAAAAGCAAAGAATAGAGAAACTTTAATAAAAGATCAAATACAACAACTAAGACTCGGAATGATGCTTCCGGCGCTGCAAGGTGATGGAATGCCGCGGGACAGCAGTCAAAAGGATCTATCGGATTGCTACGCAAAAATCGAAAGCCTCACGGATGAGTTGAAAAAAGAATGGATTGAAAGCGTGATCCAGTACGAACGTATCAGGAAAGCAATAAATAAAATGAGCGACGAGCAAGAAAAAGAAGCGCTTACAAGGTACTATTTACTTAGAGAAAACAATAAAGTGATACAACGAAAAATGGGAGTAAGTAAGGCGAAACTATACAGAATATATGATAGTGCACTGGAAAACTTTGAAATTTTATAGAAATTTTATAAAATGAGACTCCGTGAGACTCGAAAATGTGATATAGTATAAACTGAATTAAAAGACAAAGAGGGAAATAACCCTCTCATAACCACGCGCAAGGACATCCGAAAGGGCGTCCTTTTTTTGAAAACTATTTTGAAAGAGAGTGATGACATGTTTTGCAATTACGATCAATACAAAGATAAAGAGGTAGTTAAAAAGCATGAGCAACTTTTAAAACAACTAGGGGAAAAAGACAGAGTATTTTCGCTGGAATGGAACGAAGAAAACATTACACTGATGGAATGCTGTGACTATTGTTTCGGGCATGATTTAACCAAAGAAGAGTGCAAAGAATTATCGGAAGTATTCCGAGAGTTAGCAGAAGAGCTGGAGAAATAAAGAACAGCGGAAACAAATAAAAGAATCGAAGAAAAGTAAACAGAGAAATACAAAGGGCAGCAGGCGAAAGTCGGCTGCTTTTTTGTATATAAAGAAAAAGGATGAAGGCATGGTATACAGACCGGATCGAGATGGATCACACCGAGGAGCGTTTGAACGGAATAAGAAAAAAATATATACAACACAGACGGTATGCGGGATATGCGGGAAACCGGTTGACTTCGGATTAAAATATCCGCATCCGTTGTCGCCGTGCATAGATCATATTATCCCGATAGCAAAAGGGGGACATCCATCAGATATAAACAATCTTCAGCTTGCACACTGGACGTGCAACAGGCAGAAGAGTGACAAGTTGATAAAGCGGAGAGACAAAGAAAAGGATGAAGTTATAAGCAACAGAGTGTTGCCGCACACGTTTGATTGGAAAAATATAAGACGCAGTAAATAGGAAATAAGGGGGCATACCACCCCTATACATGGGCATGGATGTACTTCACGCCGTCACTGTGAAAAAAAACACACGCTAAAAGAAAGGAAGCTAATATGGCAGATTACAGAGGGGTAAATTATTTACGAAGACGTTTACAGATAAAGAGCGAACGAGTGAAAATGCGTTACAAATACTATGAAATGAAGAACAGGGTGAAGGATTTTCAGATATCGACACCGCCAGAATTGAGAAACGTACAGTCGGTTCTCGGATGGTGCGGGAAAGCAGTGGATAACCTTGCAGACAGGATTGTATTCAGAGAATTCACAAATGATAATTTTGACATCGGAGAAATTTTTTTGATGAACAACCCAGATACATTTTTTGACAGCGCCGTACTGTCAGCGCTTATTTCTTCATGCTGTTTTGTTTATATATCAGTAGACAAAACAGGATTTCCGAAATTGCAAGTAATAGACGGCGCGAATGCAACGGGGATCATAGACGATAGCACAGGTCTGTTGGTGGAAGGTTACGCCGTACTCGAACGAGATAAAAACAAAAACCCGAAAACAGAAGCATATTTTACAAAAGGCGACACATGGATATACAGAAAAGGAGACGAGACGCCGGAGAGAATTAAAAACAACGTACCACACCCGCTTCTTGTCCCGATCGTATTCCGGCCGGATGCGGTAAGACCGTTTGGTCATAGCAGGATCAGTCGAGCGTGCATGGATATTGTCAACAGTGCAATGAGGACGGTAAAACGATCAGAAATTGCGGCAGAGTTTTACTCGTTTCCGCAAAAATATGTAGTTGGAACTGACCCTGATCTAGAACCGATTAACAAATGGAAGGCTACAATGTCGAGCTTGTTGGAATTTACGAAAGGCGAGGGCGGCGACAAACCACAGCTAGGGCAATTTGCGCAGCAAAGCATGTCACCTCACAACGATCAGCTAAAAATGTTCGCCGGATTATTTGCCGGAGAGACAGGTCTAACGCTGGACGATCTAGGGTTTGTAACAGACAATCCAAGCAGTGCGGAAGCAATCAAGGCAAGTCACGAAAATCTTAGACTAATCGCAAGAAAAGCGCAGAGGACGTTTGGCACAGGTTTTTTAAACGCGGGATACATCGCGGCGTGCTTGAGGGATAACTACCCGTACGAGCGGAGGCAGTTTTATTTAACAAAACCAAAATGGGAGCCGGTCTTTGAACCGGACGCGGCCGCATTGAGTAGTTATGGAGACGGAGCTATAAAAATCAATCAGGCAATCCCGGGATATATTACACAAGATAAAATGAAAGATTTCACGGGGATATAAGAGGGGATAAATGAAAGATATCGCACCGGAATTACTGGAAAAAATAAAAAAAGATTTTGAAAAGAAATTAAAAAAAAGCGAGACGATCAAAGCGTTTCGAGAAAAGGTTAAGAAAAAAACAGCGACATATAAAGATGCGAATGATTTTGCGATCGAAACAGGGGAACTACTAGCGGATGCGTTTCAAAGCAATTTATCAAAAGAAATATTACCGGATGGCAAAATGTATTACAATATCGCTGACAGGGTAATAAGGGAACGACTGGAACATAATTATGATATTACAGCAGAGGCAGCAGTAGAAGTTCAAAAGATATTAAACGAAAAAGCAGGAATCGGAATCAAAGCCATAAAACCGGAAATGAACGAAGATAGGGTTCGAGGAATTATTAATATTGTATCAGGAGGAAAATACGAGGATGTCGCGTACATACTAGGAGAAGCGGTCGTAAACTTTACGCAATCTGTAATAGATGCAGCGGTAAAAGAAAATGCAGATTTTCACTTAAAAGCAGGGTTAAGACCGAAAATCAGAAGAACATCAACAGGAAAATGCTGCGAATGGTGCAACAGGCTTACAGGGGTATATGATTACGAAGCTGTATCGGACACCGGAAACGATGTGTTCAGGCGGCACAAGCACTGTAGGTGTATCGTAGAGTATGACGCTGGAGACGGAAAAGTAACAAATGTACACACGAAGAAAACGACAGATAAGAAAGATACAAAAAGAAGAATTGAAAATGCGAAAGAATGGTCTAATAAACAAAAAAGTGGTAAAATAAAAGAAACACCAAAGGAAAAAGAAAAAAGGATCAAAGAGGAAAACGGACTCGATCTTGCTTCAAGAATATCAGGACACCCCAAAATGTTAAGCGCGTATACACCGAGAGGTTTATACTACGCACTGAAAGAATCGGGATATGAGATAAAACCTTTAAAAGGGGAAAATTACAGAGATATTCCATTTGAAGAGGGCGGAGGATACAGGGTAAACTTCGGGGGAGATGGATTATTAATGTATCACCCGGGAGAAAGAAGTCATCACGGAGGCGAATACTATAAAATTTCCACGGGGAAAGGAGGTGTGAAAAGATATGATATCAACGGAAAAGAAAAAGAAGATTAACGAAAGATGCAAGGCGTTAGAAAAAGAATTTGAAAGAAGATACAAGAAAGAAACAGAAGTGCGAGGGAAAAAGTGCTTTGCTGTAAGAGAGGACGAGTTTTTTATTGTATCGGGGCTGAGTTGGGCAAACGCGATCGTATTAGAACACGCATTCTCAAAAACAGAAGTGGAAAAAAACATGTTTGAGGATGGAAAGCTGTTCTACATGGAAGAAATGAATGAAAAAGAAATGTTTGAAAAAATGATAGAAGAGATCGAAGGGTGAGGCGAAATGGCAAAGGACGATTATTTTGTAATTGTATACAAGATACTATCGTACTTGTATGTAAAATTGAAATCGGGAGAAGATACAAACCCGAACATGATTACTCACGACAGTCAACTACTGCAGATCAACCGGAAATACTGGGATTATATCATGAGAAATTTAATTGAAGACGGATATATAACATGCGAAACAGAAAAAGTGTGGGGCAAAGAATTGATTTATGATTTAAAAACGGCAGAGATCACACCGGAAGGGATTGCGTATGTGTGCAACAACTCCTTAATAGAGAAAGCGAAAGAATTTTTGAAAGATATAAAAGAAATAACTCCATTTATCTAAGCGCGCGAAAAGCGCGTTTTTTTAATGCAATTTGAAAAAAATGTCCCTTCGGGCAATGGGGTGATATTGCTCGTGAAAGATATAGTTAAAAGACAGGAGGAAAGTCATGACGGAAACGAGGTTAGGACGTCAGACGCCGACTCAATCCGTAACGATTCCTTATTCAAAAACACGAGGACAAGAAGCTGCGGAACTGTACGCAAAGACAGGGAACGAGCTGCTTGAATGGCAGCAGTTGCTACAATGCGACATTATGGCCGTAAACGATGATGGTTTATGGATGCATCAAAAATATGGCTATTCAGTGCCGAGACGAAATGGAAAGTCGGAAAATGTGTTAGCGCGCTGCCTATGGGGACTGAAAAACGGCGAAAGAATTCTGTACACGGCACACAGGGCAACAACATCACACGCAGTGTGGGAGCGGCTGGATCGAATGTGCGAAAAAGCAGGAATCAAGATATCATCATCATTTAAGGCGTTTGGAAAAGAACACTTATACACAAGCGACGGGGGTGTAGTAGAATTCCGCACAAGAACATCATCGGGCGGACTCGGCGAAGGATACGACGTGTTAATTATAGATGAGGCACAAGAATACACGGAAGCACAGGAGACGTCTTTGAAATATATCGTATCAGACAGCGAGAACCCGCAAACAATCATGCTTGGAACGCCGCCAACGGCGGTATCGGCCGGAACAGTTTTTACAAAATATAGGGAGACAGTACTTGCCGGTCGTGGATTCGATTCCGGATGGGCGGAATGGTCGGTTGAAAACTTGACACCCGCGAACGATGTTGAGGCGTGGTACGAAACAAACCCGTCGTTAGGAACAATACTGACAGAAAGGAAGATCCGGGCAGAAATTACAACGGATGATATAGATTTTAACATCCAAAGACTGGGACTGTGGTTAAAATATAATCAAAAATCGGCGATTAGTAAAACAGAGTGGGAATCACTGGCGATCGCATCAAAACCAAAATTAAAAGGAGAACTTTTTGTTGGGGTTAAATATGGACATGATGGACAGCATGTTGCGATGTCGGTAGCATCAAAAACGAATGAAGGAAAAATTTTCGTCGAAGCACTCGACTGCAGAACAATCCGCGAAGGGAACGACTGGATACTGTCATACATTGCGGAAATGAAACCCAAAACGGTAGTTGTAGACGGAGCGAACGGGCAGCATATACTCGAAAAAGACATGAAAGATGCAAAAATGAAAGCACCAACCCTGCCAACTGTAAAAGAAATTATAGGAGCAAACGCGACTTTTGAACAAGGACTGTTTAAAGGAAATATCTGTCATTCTAACCAAGCATCGTTAACACAGTCTGTAAGCAACAGCGAAAAAAGGGCGATAGGATCAAACGGAGGATTCGGATACAGATCATTAAAAGAAGGGGTTGAAATCGCGCTGCTTGACAGTGTGATCCTTGCATACTGGAAATGCACAGAAACAAAGGAACGAAAAAAACAGATAGCAAGATATTAAAAAGACGCTGGAAACAGCGCTTTTTTAATATACAAAAATACCAAAACCACCGGATTAAGCGGGGAAAGGAGAACAAAAAAATGAGTGATTTTGAAGCTATTGAAACGCGAGAACAGTTCGAGGAGGCTGTGAAAGATCGGCTGGAACAGGAAAGAGAAACGGTAAGAAGGGAATTTAGCGGATACTTATCACCGGAAGCTGTGGAAGAGAAGTACAAAGAGTACTTATCACCGGAAGCTGTGGAAGAGAAGTACAAAGGGTATTTATCCCCGGAAGATGCGGCAAACAAAGACGCCGCGATCGCAAAGTACGAAAAAGAATCGAAAAGGGTAAAAGTAGCAATGGAAAACGGAATTCCATACGAACTTGCAGGGAAGTTGTCAGGGGAAACAGAAGACGAAATGAAGAAAGATGCGGAAGCCTTTTCTAAATTTTTGAAGGGAAAAACCACATACCCGAACTTTACACGAGACACAGACAATAAAGACGACTCGATCAGAGAAGCAACGAAAAAAATGTTAAACAATTTGAAAGGAGAATAAGAACATGGCAACAGGAAGAGAAAATTTATTTGACGCGGTACTTGTAAAAGATCTAATGAACAAAGTGAAGGGAAAATCATCTTTAGCGGTTTTGTCGGGACAGACGCCGATCCCATTCAACGGACTGAAAGAATTTATTTTTTCAATGGACAATGAGATCGATATTGTAGCAGAAAACGGGAAAAAGTCAGAGGGCGGCATTACTGTAGATCCGGTAAAAATCGTGCCAATCAAATTTGAGTACGGAGCGAGAGTTTCAGACGAATTTTTGTACGCGACAGAAGAAGAACAGCTTGATATTTTAACAGCGTTTAACAATGGTTTTGCGGCAAAAGTAGCGAAAGGTTTTGATCTGGCAGCGTTTCACGGCATTAACCCACGGACAGGCGGAGCATCAACAGTTGTAGGCACGAATCACTTTGACAGTAAAGTAACACAAAAAGTCAAATATACAAAAGGAACGCCGGATACAAATCTGGATGCGGCGATTGCAATGGTGCAGGGATCGGACGGAGACGTTACAGGGATAGCGCTGTCAAATGCATTCGGGGCAGACATGGCAACGGTAAAGGAAAACGGAGTCAGACAGTACCCGGAATTTCGGTTTGGAGCATCGCCGGAATCTCTCGGAGGAATGAAAACAAGTGTAAACAAGACCGTATACAACGACACTGTGGAAGATCACGCAATCGTGGGCGATTTTTCCAACGCTTTCAAGTGGGGGTTCTCGAAAGAAATTCCTTTGGAGATCATCAAATATGGCGATCCGGACAACACGGGAAAAGATTTAAAAGGTTACAACCAGGTTTACATCCGCGCAGAAGTCTATCTCGGATGGGGCATTCTTGTGCCGGAATATTTCGCAAGGGTGGTAGACGAAGTTTGATATACAGAAACAAACGAACAGGGAATGTGATCGAAACACAGTGCGAACTGAAGGGTGGAGACTGGGAGGCAGAAAAGCCGCCCAGATCCACCACTAAAAAGAGAAAGACGGTGAAAAAAGATGAATAATTTTGCCAAGATCGAAGACGTTGAAAAACTGTGGAGATCGCTGACAGAAGACGAAAAAGAGCGCGCAAAAAACTTACTGCCAATAGTAGAGGATAGCTTGAGAATGGAAGCCGATAAGGTGGGGAAAAACCTTGATCGAATGATAGAAGAAAAACCATATTTAGAAAATGTTGCAAAGTCTGTAGTTGTAGATGTGGTAGCGCGCACACTTATGACGTCAACGGACACAGAGCCGATGACGCAGCGGTCGGAATCGGCTCTGGGCTATTCTGTTTCGGGGACATACTTAGTACCGGGAGGAGGCTTATTTATTAAAAAAAGTGAGTTAGCAAGGCTCGGACTAAAGCGACAAAGAATAGGAGTGATCGATCTATATGACGATGATAAAAGGGATCACAGTAACGCTCTATGAAAAAGAAAAAATAAACGAAGACGCCTTCGGAAAGCCGATCTACAAGGAAACGCCGACAAAAGTTGAAAATGTACTTGTAGCCCCCACGAACACATCAGAAATTTTGGATACGCTGAACTTAACAGGGAAAAAGGCAGTCTACACGATCGCAATACCCAAAGGGGATGAACACGTGTGGGAAGACAACAAAGTAGAATTTTTCGGAGAAACTTGGAAAGTGATAGGGCTTCCACAGCAGGGGATTGAACACAATATACCGCTGGAATGGAATCAAAAGTGGATGGTAGAGCGATATGGGTAAGAAAGTAAAAATTGTTTTGAACAGAAAAGGAATCACAGCACTATTGCGATCGGAAGAGATGCGCGCAAACATACAAAAACACGCGGAACAAATTGCCGGAGCATCCGGCGGAACAGTCGAGACATATGTAGCACAAACAAGGGCGGTTGCGGAAGTAACAGGAGACGACGGAAACAACAGCTTATTAAAGGCGGTGGGAAAATGATCGAAGAAATTGTAAGAGAACACCTAAAAACGATTTTGGACGTACCGGTGTTAATGGAAGAGGAAAACGAGGAAAAGAAATATATCTTGATCGAAAAGACTGGAGGAAGCGAAGTGGATTATATTAAACACGCAACACTGGCGGTCCAGTCTTTTTCTGACACGCTCTATTCCACGGCAAAATTAAACGAAGAAGTAAAGAAAGCAATGAAACGAATCGCAGAAAGAGATGACGTTTGCAGGTGCGAACTAAACAGTGACTACAATTACACGGATACAAAAAGAAAAAAATACAGATATCAAGCTGTATTTAACATAGCGTACTACTGAAAGGAGAAAGAAAAATGTCAGATGTGAACAATGTAAGTGCAGGAAAACCCAAAATAGGAGGAGCAGTCTTCGTAGCGCCGATTGGAACAGAGCTGCCGGAAGATGTAACGACACAACTTAACGCGGCTTTTAAGGGACTTGGATATTGCTCTGACGATGGGATAACAAACACAAACAGCCCGGAAACGGAAGAACAAAAGGCATGGGGCGGAGATACAGTGCTGAACATGCAGGCAAGCAAAGCAGATACGTTTAAATTAAAGCTCTTGGAAGTGCTGAATGTAGATGTATTAAAAACAGTGTACGGGGAAAACAACGTAACGGGAACGATAGAAGACGGAATAACAATTAAAGCAAACAACAGTGAGACAGAACAAGTATCTTGGGTATTTGACATGATACTAAAAGGAGCGGTGAAAAGAATTGTAATTCCGCAGGCAAGCATCTCGGAGTTAGGGGATATTGTATACAAAGACAACGAGGCGACGGGATATGAATTGACAATCGCAGCAGTCGCGGACAAGGAAGGGAACACACACTACGAATATATTAAAAAAGCGGGATAAGAGGTGATGAAAAATGATTAAAGGAACAACGAAAAGCGGGTTTAATTACACTATACAAGAAGGTGCATTAGACGATTACGAACTGCTCGAAGAATTGCGAGAAATAGACAAAGGGAACACAAGTCTGATAGTAGACGTAATAGAAAAGATCATAGGCTCAGAACAAAAAGAGCAGTTAAAAAAACATGTAAGAGACGAAACGGGAAGAGTATCGATAAAACGAATGGTTGACGAAATCGGGGAAATTTTAAGAGGAAACCAACAGGGAAAAAACTCTTAATCCTCGTTTGCATGCTAAACACAGACGAGGAGGCACTCATATGCGATTTTGCGGAAACATATCGGATTTATAACTATAAAGAGATACCGTGTAAAATGGCGGCGATATATGCAAAAGGTTTAAAAGAAAACGCGAGAATAAAAATGAAATTGGCAGGCGTTAAAGTTACGCTGGAAGATATGCTATTGGCATCTATCGCAGATCATACAAAATTGCTGACATGGATGCAAACAGAAGATGCGCGTAAAGGAAAAAACAGACCCAAAACGATATTACCGAGACTACTTGGCGAAGAAGAACGAAAAATCATATCGTTTGAAACTGGGGAAGAGTTTGAGAAAGAATGGAAACGGCTGACAGAAAAAGGGGTGAAATAGTGGGAAAGACAGAACTTGCGAAGGCGTATGTGCAAATTATACCGTCCGCAAAAGGGATAGGCGGAATGCTGCAAAACGAAGTAGGCGGAGAAACGGATGCGGCAGGAAAATCGCTCGGAGGCAGAATCGGCGGAGCGATCAAAGTCGCTGTAATCGCGGCGGGGATCGGAAAAGCCATTTCTGCGTCAATCAGCGAAGGTGCAGAACTAGAGCAAAGCATAGGCGGAATCGAAACACTATTTAAAGACAGTGCAGAGAAAGTAAAACAAAACGCTGCGAACGCCTACAAGACGGCTGGGATGAGCGCAAACGAATACATGCAGTTAACAACAAGCTTCTCCGCGAGTCTGTTACAAAGTTTAGGAAATGATACAGCTAAAGCGGCAGATGTGGCAGATATGGCAATGACAGACATGTCCGATAACATGAACAAAATGGGATCGAACATGGAGGATATCAAAAACGCATATCAAGGCTTTGCAAAGCAAAACTACACAATGCTGGACAACCTAAAACTAGGATACGGCGGCACAAAAACGGAAATGGAGCGGCTGCTTGCGGATGCGGAAAAAATCACAGGAGTAAAGTATGATATCAATAATTTATCAGACGTATACTCGGCGATTCATGTAATACAAGGAGAGCTTGGAATTACAGGAACAACGGCGAAAGAAGCGGCAACAACACTGTCGGGGTCTTTGGCATCCATGAAAGCGGCGTTTAAAAATCTGCTCGGGAATATTGCGATAGGAGAGGACGTTACAGATGAATTGAAACAGGTCGGAGAAACGGTCGTTACATTCTTGACAGGTAACTTAATACCGATGATCGGAAATGTACTGGCGTCAATTCCTGATTTGCTCGGAAAGGATTTTGCAGCGGCAGGGCTGAACATGATCGCAGAGAACAGCGATCAAATATTGGAATCAGGAGTTTCGTTCGTGACGTCGCTTGTAACAGGAATTATAACAGCGCTTCCGTACCTTGCGGAGGCGGCGCTGAACTTGGTAGCATCTTTTGCAAATGCGATTTTAACGATGGATTGGCTGCTTGTTGCACAAAATCTGATAACGGGATTAAAAACGGGATTGGAGACAGCGGCGGTTGAAACACTGGGAACAGATACAAATATAGTAGACACGATCATGACGGGAATATCGGAGAAATTACCGGAATTCTTAAACAAAGGCGTCGAGATGGTGACGAAAATTGCGAACGGAATACTAGAATCGCTCCCACAATTAATTACGATGGCAGGCGAAGCAATAGTAAGTTTTGTTAGCGGAATGCAGTCAATGCTTCCGACGATAATGCAAAAGGGAGCGGAGCTTATTTTAAATCTTGTCAACGGTATTATAACGAATTTGCCGCAGATTGCATCAGCGGCAGGAAGTGCAATTATACAATATGTAGCAGCAATAGGGAGAAACCTGCCGTCTGTATTACAAAGCGGAATCGAAATCATCGGGAAATTAGCTGCGGGATTAATACAGGCAATACCGAAATTGATCGCACAAATACCAACGATCATAACGAACATAAAAAATGAGTTTTTATCCGTGGACTGGGGAAAAATCGGGTTAAATATCATAAAAGGAATCGCGAACGGATTAGCAAATGCAGCAGGCGCATTGTGGGACGCGGTAAAAAGTGCGCTGGGAGACTTTAAAGACAACATATTAGGCTTCTTCGGGATTCATTCGCCTTCGCGCTGGGGAGAATACGTAGGTAATATGATCGATCAAGGAATTGCAAACGGAATTTCGGGCGATGCGAAATTAGTAACAGACTCCGCGAACCTTGTAAAAAAAGCTGCATATGACCCATTGACAACAGATCTATCATATACGACAAACATCGGAAAAATAGGGAACGAAAACGGGCGACGCGGAATTGAAGAAAGACTGGATGCACTAGAAGAAGTGCTGATTACTATAGCAGGGAAAAAGCAAGAAGTTACAATGCTTCTAGACAGACGAGAATTAGGCAGAGCTTTGTTGGAAGTATAAAGGTAAAGCAAAAATGATACGATATATCAATTCAGAAGGAAAAGAATATAAATTTTACGATGCAAGAGTGAGAGCAACAAGCGGAAATTTTCACAAGCACGCTTGGACGCCGGAAACGAGCAAAAGAAAAATAGGAGAAATTGTACAAGGTTTTGAGAAAGACGCGGCGGAGTACGAAATCACTTTTACGGTTAGAGGAGCGTTGGAAGATCGAAAAACATTTTTGGATGAAATGCAGGATGCGTTCGAAACAGATGTTTTACTAGAGAGACCGGGAAGAATTTATTTTGGGGATTATTACATAGATGGGTTTGTAACATCGTCCGAAACAAAAACGTCGGATATAGCAGTCTATTATTCGCAAAATAAGGTGAAATTGTATTGTCCACGTCCAATATGGACAAAAGAAAACCCGTATACGTTTTACAGTTACGGCGCATCGTCATCTGATAATAAACGTTACCCCGGGCGTTACCCGTTCCGATACGCGAATGGCATGAACAACACACATGTCCAAAACCCTCATTTTACAGATGCAAATTTTACACTTGTAATTTATGGGCCGGTCGTAAACCCTCAAGTCATCATCGGAGATAAAAGCTATTTAGTTAATATTGTTTTGGAGCAGGGAGAACGGTTGGAGATAGACAGCCGCACAAGAACCGTTACAAAAATATCAAAAAACGGTGAGCAAGTCAACGCGTTTCATAACCGGGAAAAAGGAAAGAAATTTTTTAAAAAGATCCCACCCGGACGGCAAAAAGTTGTATGGTCGGGTAAATTTGACTGGGATCTCGTGATCTACGAAGAAAGGAGCGAACCAAGATGGAGCGGGTGGAAGCAACGCTAAATGGGAGCACGCAGAATTTACCGGGAATCGGAAAAGATCGCTACCAAGGAAAACTAAACGCGCCGACAACGAAAGCGAAAGAAGCGGTTTACCCGGTAATGATTACCGCGACTGGGGATAATGGCGGAGTAACAGAAGAGACACGAGACTTGATCGTGCGAAACGCAGACCTATTCCCACTGGAATTTATCATTGCCCGAAAAAACGGAGAAGAGCTGGGATTTTTAGATCAGAGCGTTGCGATCGACATGGATCTTGGAGATACGGACGACTTTGAAATCCGCTTACCGCAGGAAGAGTGGACAAAAGAATGGTACTGGTACGGAAATCGCATTTTTGTACCGGGAACAGAATACGGCGGAATCCTAAACAGCCTCGAAGTGATGACCAAAACGCAAGAAATTGTGTGGTGCGGCACAACGTGGAGAGGACTGTTAAAGCAAAAAATCATAGAACCGCCGGAGGGAGAGGACCACCTGACGGTGAGCGGAGACTTGAACGACATCTTGAGAGAACTTATCAAAGACCGATTCGACGGTCTTTTTTTTGTACCGGAAGAAAAGGCGGGGATCACCGTCACAGGCTGGCAGATCGACCGATACGTCACGTTATATGATGCAGTCGATAAAATGTTAAGCACTCAAGGATATCGCCTGCAGATCAGCTATATTGAGCCGGAAAACCTTGATTACGGGTATGTTTCCATCAGAGCTGTACAAGTCAAAGACTACTCGGAAACACTGGAATACTCACAAGACGGAGAGGTACAGTTTACCATAAAAGATTACAGAGGCGGTGTCAATCACTTGATCTGCGCCGGAAAAGGACAAAACGAAGAGCGGATCATCCTGCATTTATACGTACAAAAAGACGGAAGCGTCGGAAAGACTCCGTATTACACAGGACTCGAAGAAAACGAAGCGGTTTATGAGTTTTCGAGCGCGGACAAAGAAAAGCTGGAAGAGGATGGAACAAAGCGACTGAAAGAGCTGCAAAACTATAAAAGCATCAACGTCAACGTAGAAGGGATTGACTTGGAAATCGGCGATATTGTCGGCGGATATGAAGAAATTACAGGAACGAGACTACAAAAGCCGATCGTTAGAAAAATCATAAAAACAAAAAACGGAAAAACAACAACAGAATATAAAGTAAAAGGAGATGACTAGATGGGAGAACTGAAAGGAATTACAATCAATACCGACCCAGCGGCGGAGGCACATATTTACGCGGAAGACGACGCAGCGATTTATCAGAGCATTGTCGGATCAGATGGGGTCATGATGATCGGCCAGCAATGTGAAAGTCAGGTGATCAGTAACAACAAAGTACGAGTAAAAGACGGAGTTATCGTAGTAGGCGGACATTTTGCCCGCATCCCGTACGGAGATTATATTGACTGTGAGATTGTCAACGGGCAATCCGGCAGAAACCGAAACGACATCATCATAGCAAAATTCATCACTACGGGAACAGGTGGCATCGACACCTACACATTAGAGGTCAAACAGGGCGCATCCACAACCGGGGCGGCAACCGATCCGGCGCTAACACAAAACGATCTGTACCAATCGGGAAAAATCAGAGAAATGCCGCTCTATCGAGTGAAAATTGAAGGATTAAGCATCACAAAAGTAGAAAAGATGTTCGAAAGCATCCCGACAATCCCTATGTTAAATACATATTTGTCAGAGTTACAGTTGTATCACGATAAAAAGATGCTCACACCGACTGATCTCGGATTGAACACTGGGATTTGGAAAACAATAGTAAACAACTCTTACAAGACCGGTAACACGATACACCTAAACATGGAAATCTACACAACCGCTATAATTGTTGCAAATAATGTGTACAACAATGCTTTTACGATACCGTCACAGTACCGACCGTTAATTGATACTGCTGTCAATGTAACTGCATCAGATGGAGAGTATAAAAATCCAGTTGCCTGTACCTCTTTAGCAAAAGCAAACGGCAATCTGTTTTTCTGCATCCCAAAAGCCACAAATAATTACATTTTTATTGATGCAGAGTGGGAAATTAAATAACACTTATCACTTCCATGTTCCGCCATCGTAGTTATGGAGTACATAAAAATGTCGGATTAAGCGCTTATACACACTATGTCACGCAAGCTACAATATAGCCCCCACTTACAACTTGTGCCTCATTATTTCCGATAAAAATTCCTACTTTTCCCGGGGGATTGGCATCAGCAGGCGTTATAGAAACAAAATAATCTCCTCGTGTTTGCCCCCGAACCAAGGCAGACGACATTACATAATTAGAGGGTATATCCTCCGATGGTAGTCTTACGATATCGCCTGCTGTAGGACTGCTCGCGTTAACAAGACTGAGCACGCGGAGTTTTCCGTAGCGCGTCAAACGCACGCCGGTTTTAAGGGTGACATCTTCACGATCTGATAACTCTGACAAACCTTTATTATTCAAATAGATGCACAGAAAGGAATGATATTTATGAAGCTTATTTTTAATGATGCAACCGAGATTATTGTTCAGCAGGTTGAATCCCACGGGGATTACCTGCGAATTCTGACGGTTGGAATTACTCCGGAACAGTTAAAGGTGCTGTTTACTGACTCTAGCCGGACATCCCGCATGATTGTACAGGAGCGAGGGCAGACGATTGCGACCTACAAAGGTTACACGGCATACGACCATGCAGAAATCTACACAGGGCAGATCTATGGAGTGGTGTTATACAAGGAGGGGACAACGACCGAGGAACGTCTCACCAATGTCGAGGATACTGTTAACCAGACAAACACAGATCTGCAAATGGCAATCGCGGAGTTGACAACAGTGATCGCTACGCTTGCGACTTCAGCAGCGGGGACGCCGCAAAATATAGAGGGGGGTGAAGCAGATGTTTAATGAAAACAGCGTTATTGTAAAAACGTGGGTAAGCCTTGTCCTCGCCGGTACATATACCAGGGAGCAGGTCCCAGGTTCAAGCAATCTTCGGGATGTGGTGTATCAAGTGCTTGATGGAACGAAAGGAGAATAATCATGACATTTACAAAAAACAGTATTTTAGTAAAAACTTGGGTAAGTTTAGTGGTTTCCGGAGTATTTACATTCGATCAGGTTCCAAACCTGTTTAATCTCCGGGCGGTAGTGATCGAGATTACAAACGACCTGGCAGGAGAGTGAGAATGGCGGTAGTATAAATGTATCATAAGAGACATGACCACATAGAAATCAGAGCAAGACCGTAACAGGTCTTTATTTTTATGCATAAAACAAAACAGGAGGATAGACCGATGTATATTACAACAGACACGATTATAACCGCGGCAACGCTAATCGGCGCGCTCGGCGTAATCGGAGGGACAATAGTCGCGATATATAAATTTTATCAAAAACCAGCAAAACTAGAGAAAAAACTAGAAAACTTACAAAAAACGCATGATGAAGATATCAGGAAAATAAACGAGGAACAGTGTCTTGCCACTTACGGATTGTTGGCATGCCTGAAAGGCTTGAAAGAACAGGGGTGTAACGGCCCGGTAACAGAAGCAATCAATAAAATCGAAAAGCACTTGAACAAACAGGCGCATGACATGGAGGAATAATTATGAGTATGGAACTTTTAATGCAGTATGCAACATTTGCACTGATGGCAGTCGGTGTGCTGGCATTTTTGACAGCTCTGATTACACAAGTAATTAAAGAGATGCCCGGACTGAGGAACATCCAAACAAATGTAGTTGCGTTTGTAACTGCGTTAATCCTAACCGCACTGGCAGTAGTGATCGCATGCATCTACTATAATATCACATTGCTTTGGTACTATATCGTAGCGGCGGTAATTGCATCGTTTATTGTGTATTTAGTAGCGACCGGCGGCTGGGAACGCGTTGCGGAGATTTGGCAGCGGACGAAATTTAATAAACATAAATAATACGTAAAGATACGTGAAAAAAAGATTGACATACGTAATGATACGTGATATAATACAATCATGATAAGGAAAGGAGATACAAAAGATGCCAATGACACCGAGAGAGATGATAAAACATCTCAAGAAAAACGGGTTTGAGGAAATCAGTCAAAATGGTTCTCATGTAAAACTCAAGAATCAGACGACAGGGATAACAGTTATTGTTCCTTATCACTCCAAAGCCATGAAAAAGGGGCTGGAGCAGGCGATATTAAAACAAGCGGGGCTTAAATAGCCCTGCGCCTGAAAAAGAAAGCGGAGGTATTACGTATGGAAAAATTATTTTATCCTGCAATTTTTCACGAGGCGGAAGAAGGCGGTTTTTGGGTATCCTTTCCGGATTTGCCGGAATGCTTAACAGAGGGAGATGATATGCAGCAGGCTTATGAGATGGCAGTAGATGCGCTGGGACTCTCTCTTACAAGCAGGAAAGCAGAAGGCGAACCGATTCCAAAACCGACAGAAATAAATAAAGTAGATGCGGAAGACGGAATTTTAGCTGTCGTAGAGTTTGATATGATGGAATATCAGAAGAAACACAATTCACGTGCAATCAAGAAGACGCTTAGTATTCCGGAATGGCTGAACGAAGAAGCGGTTGCCAGAGGAGTTAATTTTTCACAGGTATTGCAGGAAGCGCTGATGCTGAAACTAAATATAGGAAGATAGAATAATTTAGAGAGCTTGGAGGCAGGCTCTCTTTTTTTGCGCTGGCGCAAATGCCGGAGAGAGGAGAAGAACATGAGTATTTGTAGAGGAGCAGCAGGACTTAGAGGTGGAAATCCGAGAGGAATTTTTATTCACAACGATGCAGGATCACAAAATGCAAATGCAGCGTTTTACAGAAAATGGCTGCAAACGCATCCGTTAGAAAACGGATTTGCTCACGCTTATGTAGCTAGTGACGGGATCTTGTATGCGGAAGATGATGCCTACGCAGCATGGCACTGCGGGCAGACAGACGGAAACCGGAACTATTATTCGATCGAGGTCTGTCAGAGTATGGGGGATTTGGAAATCTTTAAGAAAAATGAAGAGAATGCGTTGAAGTTGGCGGCGCAGAAGTGTAAGCAGTACGGTATCGTTCCAAACACGAATACAATCCGGCTGCACAAGGAGGTATTCGCGACAGCGTGCCCGCACAGATCTGTAGAGATTCATGGGGGCACATCTGGCTGTAAAACATATTTTATTAATAAAATCCGTGAGTATATGGGAATGGACAAGTTGCCGGATGCTCCGGTTGTCAGTGGAGGCGGAAGCAGTGCAGCATCCGGTGATCCCGGCATTGTGTTTACTTATGGCGTTATGTTGACCGACGGAACAATCCTGCCCTTTGTGAATAACCTGTCTGATTTTGCAGGACTTCCGGGTCGTACAATCGCCGGTATCGCGATAAAGGTTAATAAAGGTACTGTAAAATACCGCGTGCATGTAAAGGGCAAGGGATGGTTACCTTACGTAACCGGATGTAACTGGTCTGACGCAAACAACGGCTATGCTGGATATCCGGGAGCTGTGATCGATGCCGTAGAGGTATATTATGACACTCCGGCGGATATTGTTGCAAAATATGGTTATCAAAAAGCGCAGTACAGAGTCGCTCCGATCGGCGGCGGTTACTATCCGTGGCAGTTCGACAATGAGACTGGAAATGGACAGGACGGACATGCCGGATGTTTTGGCATTGCGTTTGATAAATTTCAGCTGTACTAAAAAACATTTCCCCGGAGTATTAGCTCCGGGGAGAAATATTGTATCATCTTCATACATTATATAAAGAAGTAACAGTTGCAGGTTTTTACGTTAAGGATACCTTATAGGGATATAAAATGATTTGTATGTTGTTACGAAAAGGTTGTCCACTGTGGGAGCTAACATCAATGAGGTTGAGCGTATCGCAGCTGAAAGTGCAGAGGTAAAGTATGCGGTTGCTTTGTCTAGTTGCACTGCGGCTCTTCATTTGTGTGTGAAATTAGCTGGTGAACGACTTTACGGCAAGCCTGCCATCGGTCATGGAGCACTGGAAGGAAAGAAAGTGTTCTGCTCTGATGTGACTTTCGATGCGACGCTGAATCCGGTCGTTTATGAAGGTGGTATTCCTGTGTTTATCGACACGGAACGTGACAGCTGGAATATGAATCCGATTGCACTGGAAAAGGCATTTGAAATCTATCCAGAAGTAAAGCTAGTTGTATCCGCTGAACTTTATGGTTTTTCTGGTGATATTAAGAAAATTAAAGAGATCTGTGAAGTACACGGAGCTCTTCTGATTGAAGATGCCGCAGAAGCTATGGGTGCATCTTGGGATGGAAAACAGTGTGGCTCTTACGGCGATTACTCTGCTGTTTCCTACAACGGCAACAAAATCATTACAGGTTCTTCAGGGGGATGCCTGCTGACCAATAACATAGGGGATGCTAACAAGACTAGAAAATGGTCTACACAGGCTAGAGAAAATGCTGCATGGTATCAGCATGAAGAAGTTGGTTATAACTATCGCATGAGTAATGTGATTGCTGGTGTTGTGCGTGGACAGTATCCATATCTGTATGAACATATTGCGCAGAAGAAGGCAATTTATGACAGATACAAGGAAGGTCTGAAAGGTCTGCCTGTTCAGATGAACCCATTCAATGAGGAAAGATGTGTTCCAAATTATTGGCTGTCTGCACTGATCATTGATAAGGATGCGATGTGCAAACAGGTTCGTGATGATTACAAGTCACTGTATATTTCTGAGCCAGGTAAGTCTTGCCCGACAGAGATTTTGGAGGCTATCGCAGCCATCAACGCAGAAGGCCGTCCAATCTGGAAGCCGATGCACATGCAGCCAATGTACCGCATGAATAGTTTTGTGACTGTTGCGGGTGAAGGTAGAGCAAGAACCAATGCTTACATCGCAGGTGGCGTTGAGGATGTTGGAGCAGATATCTTCGATAGAGGTCTGTGCTTGCCGTCCGATAACAAGATGACTGCAGAGGAGCAGGACAGAATAATCGAAGTCATCAGAAGATGCTTTGAGTAAGGAGGCTGAGTATGAATCATAAACCATACGGCTCATATGAAAAATATTTTAAGAGACTGTTGGATATTGTATGTTCTCTGGCTGCAATTATTGTTTTTTCTTGGTTGTACATAATACTGATTATTCTTGGAGCAATCTTCATGAGAGGAAATCCATTCTTTACACAAGAACGACCTGGCAAGGATGAAAAAATCTTCAAGTTGATTAAATTCCGTTCCATGGATAATAGAAAAGATAAGAATGGAAATCTGTTACCAGATGAGGTTCGTCTAAATAAATATGGTCAGTTTCTTCGTAAGACATCATTGGATGAACTTCCTGAGGCTTTCAATATCTTAAAGGGTGACATGAGTATTATTGGTCCTCGTCCATTGCTGGTTTCGTATTTGCCTTGGTACACAGAGGAAGAAAAACAACGGCATGATGTTCGTCCAGGTCTTTCAGGACTTGCTCAAGTTAATGGAAGAAATTCCGTCACATGGGAAGAAAAGTTTTCTTGGGATTTGAAGTATGTAGATCGCATTACGTTCTTGGGAGATGTGAAGATTATTCTCGATACCGTGAAAAAAGCATTTATTAAGGTTGAAGGTGTTGAACTAAACCACGAAGGTAATCTAGCTAATATCCGTAAAAAAGCAGTGGAAGAAGCGAGTGTATCGAAATGAAGAAGCTAGTGATTATAGAAGCAAGCGATCATGGAAAAGTCGTGGCTGATATTGCTAGGAACAATGGATATACAGAAATTCTTTTCCTTGATGATAATGAGGAGTTAAGTCGCTGTGGTGGATATCCTGTTGAAGAGAAAACAAGCGAGTTTAAAAATTACGATTGCGACATCATTGTGGCGATTAGTAATGTAAAAATTCGAGAGAGATTTCAACAGCAGATCAATCCAGATCACTTGCCGGTACTGATTCATCCGAATGCTTATGTGGTTGGTACGGTGAAAATCGGAAATCGAACTTGGATCGGTACAGGAGCAACAGTTAATAATAACCTGAATATCTGCGGAGATTGCATGGTTGGTGCCGTAGTGATTAAGGATATAAAGGAACCAGGAACATATATTGGAGTTCCAGTAAAGGAGAAAAATATGCTTAAAAATAAACGGGGAGGGGTAAAGCTTAATAGTTCTACTCTTAGACAGAAAAGAAATGAGGTGGCAGAATGAATATTTTGATATTAAGTGCTGGCACTCGTAATAAGGTAGTCCAGTATTTCGTAAAAACATTAAACGGAAAGGGAACTGTAGTAGCTACAGATATGAGCAATTTAGCTCCGGCTATTTACGAAGCCGATAAATACTATATTGTACCGAGAATGACTGATCCTGGATATTTGGATGTCATCTTAGATATCTGTAAAAAGGAAAAAATCACAGGTGTGCTTTCTCTAATTGACCCGGAACTGTCTCTTTTAGCTGAAAACAGAGAGAAGTTTGAAGCTGTGGGTACAACTGTAATTGGATCTTCTTATGATCTTTGTGAGATGTCCTTGGATAAATTTGAGATGTATAACTGGCTGGCAAAGAATGGATATAAGTGTGCGAAGTCCTATATGGACAAGGATGCATTCTTTGCAGATGTTGAGGTTGGTTTGATTTCTTATCCTGTATTTGTTAAACCGGCAAGGGGAAGCGCAAGCATTTCTATTTCTAAGGCCTATGACAAGGAAACTGTAGAATTGTTGTTTGCCCATGAGGACGGTCTGATGATTCAGGAATTCCTTAATGGACAGGAGATCGGTGCTGATGTTTACATCGATATGGTGTCGCATGAAATTGTGTCGATCTTCACAAAGAAGAAATTGAAGATGCGTGCAGGTGAGACTGACAAGGCGGTTTCATTTAAAGATAAGAAGCTGTTTGACTTAATCGAGGATTTTGTCAAGAAAGCCGGATACAATGGACAGATTGATATTGATATCTTTGATGTAAACGGTGAGTACTACATTTCAGAAGTAAATCCTCGCTTTGGCGGTGGTTATCCTCATGCTTATGAAAGCGGTGCGAATCATATGTGTCTTATCGTTAATAACCTTGCGGGTAGAGAAAATGAGTGTGCTGTTGGTAAAAATTATAAGGTTGGAACTTATATGATGAAGTATAATGAAATTATGATACAGCACAGTTAAGGAGTTATGATAGAACGACTATGAAGAAATTAGTATTTCGAGAAAAAGAGTTTTCATTTTATTTGTTTAATCCTGATTTTTTTCATTTGTATGATAAAGAAAAAAAGGGAAGATGTGAACCAGTTCATAGATACACATTAACACATATCCTGCATCAATATGTTTATTTAATTGGGGGGGTATCAAATTTTCTATTGTGAGAAGAATAATGAGATAGTTTCTTATGTTATTTATACAAGGTGTCGACGTCATGTTTTCAGTTCTGGTAATAAAAATGATTATTATATTATTTTTTATTATACCTATCCAGAATATAGAGGGAATGGGTATGCGAATATTTTGATGGAAGCACTATTTAGGTATGTAGATGATAATAATGATTTTTATGAGTGCATAGCAATTAGTAATTTCGCATCAATTCGTGCAGCAGAAAAAATAGGTTTCAGAAAAGACGGTTTTGTAAAAAAAAGTAAAATTTTGCATATATTATCAAGAGTTAAAGAAAGCTCAACATTATTATACAAATACGATAGAAATATTAATAGTCTGGGAATGGGAAAAGTTAGATATAAAGAATAAAATCAAAGATGAAAGTTTAAACTGTACCCTTTCTCAAGTCCATTTTGAATTAGTGTAGTGCCTATTTTTTAGGTTTTGTCTTAAAAATCATTCTTAACTTCTGTTTCGCCAAGTTCTTTAAGTGGTTGATGAGGCAGGAGTATTTGGAATATCTAGAGGATACATCCTCGTAGTAACAGATTTTTAGAATTCATTAGGCGACAACTTAGCAAGATGCCACTGATAATGACGATTGTTGTAATAATCGATATAGTTCATGGATGATGATATCAGCATCAGTAATTGCAGCACAATCAGCAAGTTACGGTTTGATATGGTTTTTTCATGTGATGGAAGAAACTTTCATGCGAGATATTGTCGCGCTAGTTTCTCCTGCGTTACATGGACTTGCAGAGCTCTTTTCATACAGAATATTAATAAACGGGGTTAACTGGGAACGGTTTAACAGTGGCGGGATTAGTGAGTGTATCTAGGAACTGGATACTACACTAATTCGTGTGTACACTGTTGTAGGAGTATTATAGAAAGTTATTTACTTTAGAAATATTGAGGGTTTGTATTATGAGAATTAGAAAAATCTGTTATGTAGTTACAATTCCAACGACAATTAGATCTTTCTTTATGTCACAATTACAGTATCTCGCCAAACATGGATTTGATGTTTCCGTTATTTGTGCACGTGATGAAAAATTGTTAGAGGATATGGGGAATGGAATCCACTATATCCCCACTGATATACCACGTGGTATATCCTTTGGGGGCTCGATCAAAGCAGTGAAAGAATTGATAAATATATTTAAGAGAGAAAAGTTTGATTTAATTCAATATTCCACACCTAATGCAGCATTATACGCATCTATTGCTGCCAAAATTGTGGGGTGCAAAATCCGTAACTACCATTTGATGGGGTTTCGCTATTTAGGAGCTCATGGAATTGGAAAGTCCATATTAAAAACGATTGAAAAAGTATCTTGTTGGAACTCCACATCTATTGAGTGTGTAAGCAGATCTAATCTTGAATTAGGAATCAAGGAAAAAGTATTTCCAGCAGAAAAAGCCACAGTGGTTTGGAATGGTAGCACAGGTGGAGTAAATTTAGAGCGATTCGACTATTTCAAGAGAGATGTGTGGAGAAATAAGCTTCGCGAGGAGTTGGGGTATGAAGACGCTGATTTCATATACGGTTTCGTAGGTCGCATTACACGAGATAAAGGAATCAATGAATTATTAGAAGCATTTTTTGAATTGAAAGATGACTCTAAGTTGTTTTTGATTGGAAATGTAGAAGATGAAAATACACTAGACAAGAAATTATGGATGAAAGCAAAGAATCATCCTAATGTTCAGATTCATACAGCGGTGTCAGATATTGAACGATACTTTGCCATGATCGATGTGCTTGTCCTGCCGAGTTATCGAGAGGGTTTCGGAAATGTCGTAATTGAAGCCGCTGCAGTTGGTACACCGGCTATCGTAAGCAATATTCCAGGACCAATTGATACGATTGATGCTGGAAAGACAGCGTTGACTGTTGAAGTTAAGAATGCCGATGACTTAAAAGAGAAAATGATGGACATGAAGAGTAGTGTTTGTACGAATATGGGAACAAATGCGGTTGAGTATGTTAAATATAAATTTGATAGTAAAAAACTATGTGAAAAGATTTTAGAGAGAAAAAAAACGTTGCTGAAAATTTCAAAAGAGGTCTTACATGAATAAAATAAAATATATCATAAAATATTCTCCACTAGTATATAATTTGTATTTTTATATAGTATCAGGATTGATCCGTTTCATGGGCTTGTTCGTGAAATGTGATAAAAAAATGATTTTATTTAATAGTTTCGGCGGACGGAAATATGACGATAGTCCGAGGGCAATTTTTGAAGCTATGCTCGAAGATGAAAGATTTAAAGATTTTAGATTAGTATGGGCGCTCGATAATCCAGAAAAATTCATTTTACCAGATAGAGCAGTTGTTGTTAAAGATTATTCTATATCATTCTTTGTACATGCTCTAAAAGCAAAAGTCTGGATCACAAATTCGTCAATGGAACACGGTTTGTGTTTTAAGAAAAAGTCAACTATCTATATCAATACATGGCATGGATCGGCAATTAAATATTTAGGCAACGATGTAAAAACAGAGGGAAAGTCATTCAAAGGAAAAAGCGCATCTAAAGAAAAAGCATTTTATACACAAAGCGAATTTGATGAGTATGTTTTTAAGAGAGCTTTTGGTAAAAAAGATGATGATTTCAAACGGTTTGGGTTGCCTAGAAATGATGAACTTGCATGTGTAGAAGATGATAAAGTAATGCACATCAAGGAAGAGCTAGGTATAGATAAACATAAGAAAGTGATTCTATATTGCCCAACATTCAGAGAGTTTAGTAAAAGCAATAATGGTATTACACAAAAAATATGCGTTGACCTTGAACGTTGGGAACACGAGATGGATGATTGTTGCTTACTGGTAAGAGCACATTATGAAGTAGCACAGATGATTGATTTCTCTGAAAGAAGTAATGTGCTTGATGTGTCCGGATATCCTCATTTGAATGATCTTATGATGATTTCCGATATCCTGATTTCGGATTATTCCTCGGTGTTTTTTGATTATTCAATCCTTCATAGACCAATGATTTGTTTTGCGTATGATTTTGATGAATACAGTAAAAATAGGGGAATGTATCTTGATGTATCAAAAGAACTGCCTTGTCATATGGTCGTAAATGAGAATGAACTGTATGAAGAAATAAAAAATACTCTTTGCCAATATGACGAAGCATGTAAAAAAACGGCAGCATTCCAGAAAAAATATGTTTCAGAATTTGGACGAGGTGCAAGATTGACCTGTGACTATCTCGTAGAGATTTTGTGAGGAGGTTGAATATGAACATTTTATTTTTTTCACAGGCTGCTTGGGACGATAAAAATTCATTTGGTAATACTGTATCTAATATATTTGGTGGAGATGTTTGGAACAAAGACAATTTTGTGAGTTTCTATACAAGAAAACAAACACCGGATAATAAGTTTGGTATTCTGTATTACAATTTATCAGCCGTTGATATTATAAAAGGATTGTTAAAAGGTCAGATAAAGGGAGTTGAGTTTTCAACCAGAGATATCCAAGAGTCTAAAAATAATCTATACAAATTCGAAACTGAAAAAAAATCTCAAACTAAAGAGAAGGTGCAAATAGATAAATTGCATCAAAATAAAAATGAGTTTATCTATTGGGGGCACGAAGCAGTTTGGCGCACAAGAGTATGGTTAAATAAGTATTTTGAAACCTTTTTGAAAAAAAATAACCCCGACATACTCTTTGCATTTGCAACCAGTCCATATATATTATGGCCGCTTATTAAATATTTAAAAAAACATACAAAATGCAAAGTGGTTTTATTAGTAGCAGACGATGTGTATGGAAGCTATGATAGATGCGCAATTTACCGTCGAAATTACTTGAAGAGAGATCTTAAGAAGTGTATTTGTGCTGCTGATAAGCTTTACGGTATTTCCGATTCGATGTCCGAACTGTATCAACAACGTTTTGGGAAGCCTGTTGAAACTTTATATAAAGGTTGTGATTTGTCAACCGCTCCTAAGATGTATGTAAATAATCCACTGCGATTCATTTATGCTGGCAATTTATTATGGGGTCGTTCTGATACGTTATCACAAATAGCAGATTCACTTGATAAATTAAATCAAGACGGATTAAAAGCAGTGCTAGAAATTTATACTGGTGCAACAGTAACCGAAGAACTGAGAAAGAAATTAGATAAAAACACATCATCACATATTATGGGTTCTCGTTCGTATAAGGAAATCAAACAGATAATGCATGATGCAGATGTTGTATTACATATTGAGTCTTTTGATAAAGATAATATTGAGACTGTTCGGTATTCTTTCTCAACAAAGATTATTGATTGTCTGCAAAGTGGAAATCAAGTACTTGGAATAGGTCCCAAAGGTATTGCCTCTATTGAATATCTGAAAAAGGTAGATGGCGCAATAGTAGTAGATGACCAGAACAATATTTTTGATGTGATTCAGCATATTGTTTTACACAGTGATGAGCTGAATGAAAATAGAAAACTGACAAGAGAGTATGCAAAAAAACGTCATGAAATAAATGCAGTTCAACAGTCTATTAGAAAAGATTTCGAGAAGCTAATGTAATAAGGCTATTGTAAATAGGGAGGAAAGGAGATTATATGAGAGTTTTACAAGTAAACGCAACGTATGCTACTGGCAGCACTGGAGAAATCGTGTGTGGAATTGCCCATGCCGGGCATAAGCGTGGAGTTGAGACGTATTTTGCATCTTCAGTTCCTCCAGAAACATCAAGTAACGACACAGTGTATGTTATAGGTAATTCGTTTGATCATAAATGCCACGCACTTTGTTCAAGAATTTTAGGGAGTCAGGGAATGTATTCCTATTTAGAAACAAAAAAATTCTTGAATTGGGTAGATGAAATACAGCCGGATATAATTCATTTACATAATCTCCATAATAATTATATCAATATACCATTGTTGTTTAATTACATAAGGAAAAATAAAGTTCAGACTGTGATTACTCTTCACGATTGCTGGTTTTTCACAGGAAAATGCTGTCACTTCCTTTATGACGGATGTAATAGGTGGACAGTAGGATGTGGGAAGTGTCCAAGGCAAAAGAAGGATATACCAAGTTATTTCCTGGATAGATCGGCTAGTGACTTTTCTCAAAAAAACAAACTAATAGGCGAGAATCCTTTTGTTCATGTTATAGGTTGTTCCCAGTGGCTTACTAACTGCGCATCAAATTCGTTGTTGAGTAATCGGGTAGAGAAGACTATTTATAATGGTATCGACTTAAATGTATTTCATCCAACACAGAGTGATAAAAAAAGAGAGCTACATCTGGATGATAAATTTGTTATACTGGGTATGGCAAATAAATGGTTTTCTGAAGACAATATTGAAACATTTGAGTATATTGTTTCGAATTTGGATAAAAGCATCGTTTTATTGTTGGTTGGGTGTAGTGAAAGTCAGATGCAGCAAAATACTAGAGATAATGTGCTCATGAAAGGTTTTGTCAAAAGTCGAACAGAATTAGCAGAGTATTACTCTATTTCGGATGTTTTTGTTAATGTAACTAAGGTGGATTCTCTGCCTACCGTAAACATCGAATCAATTGCGTGTGGAACTCCGGTAATTACCTATGATTCAGGGGGAAGCAAGGAAATAATTGATGAACTAACAGGCTTATCAGTCGCTTATGGCGATTATGATTCTCTGTTAAAATGCATATACGAAATAAGAAATAATACAAAAGCATTTTATAGTGAGAAATGCAGAGAAAGGGCAGAAATGCTTTATAATAAAGACAGTAGATTTGCAGAATATGTGGATTTGTACTATAGATTGGTTTGCTAAGAAATCTGTCGAGCAGTTAGGGAGAAATGAATGAATATATTTATAGGTAGTTTTTTTGTAATATTAATATTAGGTGCGATATGTAAGAAAATATGTAATGGGAAAAAAATGTTCTGTATTGGAAGTGGAACAATATATTTCCTTGTTGCCGCATTGAGAAGTAGCTATGTAGGGGGAGATTCTTTCAACTACAGACGTATGTTCGAGCTACTTGCTGATAAAAATATAAAGTTTGCTTTTGCGTATTCAGAAAAAGATCCTATCTTTAACGTCCTGTTATCATTGTTAGGTAAGGTGACAGATAATTATTCTGTTTTATTTGCAATCGTGGCAGTTCTTTTTACTATTACGGTATGGGTATATATATATAAATATTCGGATGATCCAGTTTTAAGCGTAATAGTTCTTCTGGCATTTAACTTATATCAGTTCTCATTGACAGGTATGCGCCAGACAATTGCAATATCGTTTGTTGTGTTAGCCATTATGGCTGTGCATGAAGAGAAAAAGATCCAGCCCTACATTTGGGTGCTTATTGCATCTTTATTTCATTCATCGGCATTGGTATGTTTGAGTATTCCTATCCTATCTAAGATAAGAATATCAACTATCGCTATTCGTATAGCACCTATTCCATTAATGATATGTTTCATTTTTAGAAATAGCATAGCTGGCATGTTGGTTGGGTTAATGAGTGAGAGAGGATATGGTATTGATTTGTCAGCATCAGGATATACGATGATGTTGGTTATTTTCATCCTGTACTTAATTGTGGCTTTATTTGTAGAAGAGTATGCTTATTTTGATAAAAAGTATTATATTTCCTATATGCTTTTAATTGTAGCTGTATTTTTTGAAACGCTTGTTACGGCACAGAATATATTTTTCAGAATCGCATTTTATTTTCTGATTGTTTTGATAACAGTTGTTCCAAATGTTGCGGAGAGAGCAATTAATAAGAATAGCCGGAAAATTTTAAAAGTCGTTTTGTATGTTGTGTTGTCTGTACAATATCTATTTTACACAGTTGGTTCATGTAATGTTCTGCCGTATACCACTTTTTGGCAAATTTAAAGGAGGCAGAATATGGAAAAAGTAAGTGTTATTATCCCAATTTATAATGCAGAAAAGCAGTTGGATGAATGCATAAAAAGTATCATTCGTCAAACGCACACAGATATAGAACTCTTATTAATTGATGATGGTTCAAAGGATCATTCAGCGGAAATTTGTGACCATTATGCTAGTGAAGACGCAAGGATTATTGTATACCATATTCCGAATGCCGGTGTTGCAAATGCGAGAAATTTAGGTTTAAGTGTTGCAACCGGAGAATATATCGTTTTTGCAGATAGTGATGACATATATATGGATGAATTTATTGAAAAGTCTTTAGTAGCAATTAAACATGCTGATTATGTGTCGTGGGCATTTGAGACATTTAATTCTAAAAAAATGCTTGGGAAAATAGATTATTTGTCGGACTTTGACGATACTATTTCTATAGAAGATTACCTTCAAAGAATGATTCAATATCAAGCAGGTGCCTATTGGGGAGCAAATTGGGGGAAGTTTTACAAGAAGAGTATCATTGATAATAACAACATTAGATTTGAAAGTAATGTTCTATTTGCAGAGGATTTTCGATTTAATCTTGAGTATTTGAAGTATGTTAAGAATATAAGTGTGATGCACGAAAAAGGATATCTGTATAGAGTTGATACAGAAGGATCTCTTTCAAAAAAGAGGAGGAATTTAAAGCAATATTGGAATGAGTACTATGAATTGTATAGTCGTTATATACAGTTATATAGTGTTCATAAGATGGATGATATCTGCAGAGAGGGGCTTAATTCCTTTTTAATTGGAGCGTACATCTCGGTTATCAGAGAAGCGGGTGCTTCAAATAAATTGTCATTAATTGATCTTATAAAACTGTCTTTCATGATTGAGAAAAAATCAAATGTTAAGACAGTGGCAAAAAATATTAAGGAAACAAATGGGAAAAATGCATTTTTTGCAAAACTGATTCGACTTAACATTGGATGGATAATTGGTCTTTTTTATCAATTCAAAGGTTAACAGGATATATTTTGTAAAGAAAAGGAGAATAGAAAGATAATGCTCAATCAAATTTTGTCTTATTGCGAAAAACAGAATATTAAGTGCATATTTCTAGATTTCTTCGGAACAATAGTTCAGAGAAAATGTGGCCCGCAAGAAGTAAAATTGCTATGGGCAAAGAAATTATCATGCAAAATTAAATATACTTTTGATGAAAAACAGTTGGCTTTATTAAGAACAAAGTCTGAACAGGCAGCTATTAGCAGAGCAGAAAACGGAGAATTCAATTATACAGAATTAGCTGATGAGATTTATAGGAGAGCTGTTGAATTAAATAGAAGCTTTGGAGATACATACAGCTTGGAAGAATTTTATAAGCAGGCTCTTACAGCTGAAGTGGAGGCTGAACTTGAAAGCCAGAGTTATATCCAAGAAACCATTCAGTTGATTGATGAAGCTTATGATTTAGGGGTGAATATGTATATTATTTCAGATTTTTACCTAAGTAAAGAGGAATTAAAGACTTTTCTAAAAAGGGATAGAATTGACGAAAAAATCGATCAGATCTTTGTATCTTCTGATTATAGAAACTCTAAGCAGCAGGGTGGTCTCTATGATTGTGTATGCCAAACATTAGGGGTAAACAAAGATCAGTGTGTAATGCTTGGAGACAATGAAAATTCCGATGTTAAAAACGCTGAAAAGAGTGGTATTAAAGGATTTTTGCTTAATAATTCAGAAGGAGTGTACACCAAAGATAATGTGAAAGAAAAAATAAAAAAAATAGCTAAAAGTAATTTGAAAGGCGTGTTGGGCTATTCAAATTACAGTTTTTTACTATATTTACATATAGAGCGCTTATATAAAAGTCTAATTCGGGAAGGAATTAAGGATATTTACTTTCTTTCTCGTGAGGGCGAATTTTTAAAAAAATTATTTGATTGTTATTTATATAAGCGTGCAAATAGTGAAATACGGTCACATTATCTGTATGTGTCTAGAAAGGCTACATATCCTGCAACGTTAAAGTCTCTAAAAGAAGAACGTTTTGAACCTCTTAGAAAATTTTCAGAACTGTCATTAAATGATTTTTTTGAAAATCTTGGAATGTCTGCGGTAATCACCGAGAGACATTTGAATCTCGGTGATATCAATAAACCAATAAAAGATTTCTTTAATTCTAAAGAGTTTTACAGCTTATGTGCAGACGAAGAATTTCAAAGAATTTATGAGGAATCTCGTAGTAACTACATTAGTTTGTTTAGAAAATATTGTAAACAGGAAGGAATCCTTCCTAGTCATAAGATTGCTATTGCAGATGTAGGATGGAATGGAACAATGCAGGACAATATCTTAAAAGCTCTTGGTAATGTAAATTGTATTGGCTTGTATATAGGACTTATTAATAAGGCATACACTTCCGAAAAGAACAAGAAGCTGGGGTTGATTTTTTCTGAAAATCCGTTAGATACTCCAGATATTAACCTGTGGAAGTATGACCACATTTTTATGGAAAGAATTTTGTGGGCCAGCCATGGGGCAACAGATCACTACGAGAAAAACGCCGATAATAACGTAGTGCCTGTCTTAAAGAGTTATTCAAGTGAATCGGAAAATTACAAGTTGATGAAACCTGTTCAAGAAGTAATTTTAGATAAGTTCAAAAAATTGGATGATATTTTGGGTTCATCTTGTTACTGTACAGAGGCTTTTTACAAAGAATTTTTAGATATTCATAAAAGAATGCTTTTTATTGTAAATAATCAGCAATTGGAGCTACAAAGAAAAATGATTAAGGGGCAGATGCAGAATTTTGGGCATTTAACGTCTGCAGGTAACTCTATAGGAACAACTTTTTCAGTGGGAAGGATTATGAAAAAAATTTGGAGCAATTTGCGGTTGTTTAAAAACACAGAAATTATGTTTCGAATTCTTATTAATTACAACAGAAAAAATATAATTAGAGTTTTGTATGGTATTCGATATCTGTTTATGAGGGAGATTAAATAAAATGAACCAAGAATATCCAATTCGAGTTTTACATAGAGGAATGTCTTATAACCGTGGAGGTATAGAATCATATTTAATAAACTATTATCGCCACATGGATAGAGCACTGGTACAATTCGATTTTATTGTTCCAGAAGGAATGATGATTGCTTTTGAAGATGAGATAAAAACTATGGGGGGGTGTATATATAAAGAAATTGTTGGCATAAAGAAGAATCCTATTAAAGGTTTGTTTTATGACAGAAAATTCTTTAAAAACCACTCTGAAATACAAATACTGCATATAAATGATTGTTCGGCATCTAATCTTAGACTGATGAAAATAGCAAAAAAATGCGGTGTTCAAACAAGAATATTGCATTCTCATAATAATGATTATTTAGTACCTTTGCGTAAACGACAACTTTTTGTTGAAAAATTAAACAAGAAAAATCTTGATAAAATAGCAACTGATTTATTTGCCTGTTCTGATGACGCGGGAAGATTTATGTTTGGCGATAGTTCGTTTAAAGTAGTTAAAAATGCAGTTGAGGTTGAGAAGTATCTATATTCATCTGATAAAAGGGCATTATACAGAAACGAATGGGGAATTCCAGATAATGTGAATGTATTAGGTTGTGTAGCAAGATTTGACTACCAAAAAAATCATGATTATCTGTTGGATGTTTTTGCAGAGTATAAGCGAATTGACGAAAAAGCGATTCTTATTCTGATTGGTGATGGTCCGTTAAGAAATGAGATTGAAAATAAGATCAATGTGCTTGGCTTGTCCAATTCCGTAAAGTTATTGGGTATGCGAGCAGATGTTAGCGAATTGCTGAATGCTTTCGACTTATTCATATTGCCTTCCAGGTCAGAAGGACTGGGTATTGTATTTGTAGAAGCTCAGATTAATGGTCTCGGATGTGTGACCTCTGATAATGTACCGAAAGAAGTCAATATTTTGGATAAAATCGAGTACCTTGCACTAGACGCGGGAGCAGAAATTTGGGCACAACAAATTGATAAAATTAAAAAAAATATGAATGCTGATAGGACGATTGATATTCAGCGGGTAAGAGATGCAGGATATGATATTAAAATTGAAGCAAAGAAACTTCAGGATTTTTATTTAAGTAAAATAAGAAAGGGGTGATACAGTGAAGATAGCGATAGCGACCTTTGCGGATCTGCCAAGTCCACCGGTAAAAGGCGGTGCAGTCGAAACATTAATTGATATTATTTGTCAAATTAATGAAAAAAAGAAAAAAATAGATATAGATTTATTTAGTATTGCGGATAAAAATGCAGAAATTAAAGCTGCAGAGTATCATCAGACAGAGTTTGTGTACTATCAGAAGTACTACTCAAAAAAAATTAATGTAAAAAGCATTGCTTGGAAATTGTTTAAAAAGTCGATTCCTGATAAAACAATGTCTGGAATTACATCTCTGATTAATAAAGAAGATTATGACTTTGTGATCATTACAAGTATTAATAATGAGATGGAGTACATTTTCCGTAAGATTCATTCCAAGGTAATTTGGTATTTACATGGGGATCCGCTATCTGTTCTTTCGACAGATGCAATCGAGCGAATTACAAATCAATGTTATTCTGTAATTACAGTTTCTGATTTTGTGAAGTCTCGTGTAAAGAGTGCAGCGCCTGGATGTAGAGCTGTGACCGTTAGAAACTGTACAGATTTGATTCCTATTCCTGATAAAGAAGTAACGGTTGTGAAGCAAAAGATCAGAAATAAAGCTGAAATAGGGATGAAGGATAAGCTATTCGTTTATATAGGGCGGATAATACCTATTAAAGGAGTTTATGAGTTAGTTCGGGCATTTGTGTCTGCCGATATGCAGAATGCCAAGCTGCTAATTGTTGGTGCTCCATCTAATAGGGGCGAAGAAATATATTTAGAAAAGATTAAGGAAATAGCCAATTCGAATGTTAAATATTGGGGATACGCTGATCATGATAAGTTAAACGAACTGTACTGTGCTGCTGATTGTGTAGTTGCTCCATCAATATGCCAGGAAGCTGCGCCATTGATAGCACTAGAAGCATCAGTATGCCGCAGAAGATTGATTGCAACCAATATAGGAGGAATACCGGAGTACATTGATAAAAATGGACTTCTTGTAAACTATGACGAAAAATTTGTTGAAAATCTTGCTAAAGAATTGATTTCTGTTAATGCCGTAGATGATTGCGAAATTTGTTCTGAGATAGTTTCAAATCAAATGGAATCGTATTACGATGATTTTTACAATGCGCTTCAGATTTTTGATGAGGAGAAAAATAACCATGTCAAGATTGACAAATACAATTAGGAATACTGTTGTTGGTTTTGCAGCACAGTTGATAGTAATACTTTTAAATTATATAAATCGAACGATATTTATTTATTATTTGGGAGCAGAGTATTTAGGACTTAGTGGTTTATTTTCTAATATTCTTTCAATGCTTTCTTTGGCCGAGTTGGGAATTGGTGTTGCGATATCGTTTAGTTTATATAAGCCTCTTGAGGAAAATGATATTAGAAAAACAAAGGCGCTAATGAATTTTTATCAGCTGGCATACAGAATTATTGGTATAGTTATTCTAATTTTGGGATTATGCTTAATTCCATTTTTGGATGTCTTGATTAAAGATAAGCCTGACATACCACATTTTACGCTTATATATGTACTGTTTCTTTCTAATACGGTTGTTTCGTATTTCTTTACATACAAACGTTCATTATTGTCGGCTGATCAAAAGGAGTATCTAAATTCAGTTAATCGAACGTTTTTTGCGGTTATACAGTGTGTGGGACAGTTTTTTGTACTTATGCTCACAAAAAACTATTTGTTGTATTTGATAGTTGTTGTTGCGTGTACATTAGGCTCAAACGTAGTAATTTCTTATCAGTGCGATAAAAGATACCCTTATTTAAGGAAGAATACAGAAAAGCTTTCAAAAGATGAAACGAAAGAATTATTAAAATATGTTATGGCACAATTATCTCATAAAGTGGGTGGTATTGTAGTCAGTGGCACGGACAATATTTTGACCACATCTTTAGTTAGCGGCGGATTGGTAATTGTAGGATTATATTCGAATTACCTGTTATTGATCAATACGATAAAGAGCGTTATCACTATGTTCTTTACATCAGTAACTGCAAGTGTTGGAAATTTAAATGCTGAAAATGATGTAAACAAATCGAAAGCTGTATTCAATAAAATGTTTTTCCTGAATATGTGTTTTTATGGGATTACAGCAAGCTGTATTCTAAATTTAGCAAATGACTTTATATGTCTTTGGATTGGAGATAAATATTTATTATCTTCTGGAGTGGTTGTTCTTATTGTTATAAACTATTATATTTCTGGCATGCGTCAAACCTGCCAAACGTATAACACTACTTTAGGCTTGTTTTGGAATGATCGATTTAAGCCTTGGATCGAATCGGCTATTAATTTAATTTCTTCAATTATTCTCATTCGTTATTATGGGTTTATGGGTGTGCTTTTAGGAACTCTGATTAGTACTGTGACCACGAGCTTATGGGTAGAACCATACATGTTATATAAGCATGGCTTCAAACAGAGCGTCTGGGATTATTTCGGTCGATATGCGCAGTACATGATTTGCATAATCGCATGTACTGTGTTGTCAGCTTTGGTTACTAGATTTATTCAGGTTGATTCGTTTGTTATGTGGACGATAAAAGCAGTCTTGGTAGCAACGGTTTCTACAGGCATTGTTTGCGTTTTATATCGATCTACAGAAGAATTCAAATGGGTAGAGAGAATCATGAGCGGTGTAGTAAAAAAAATATTCCAAAGATAGGAGGATATTTGATTATGATAATAGAAAATAAAATCGGGGGGGGGCAGAACTACAGATCCTGTGGTGTGGATACACTTAAAGCGATTTGTGCATTTCTAGTAGTTTCTATTCATGCTAAGACCTCTTTGTGGATTGGAGAGTACCTAGTATGCATTGCGAGAATTGCAGTTCCGATCTTTTTTATAATTACGGGATTTTATTATAGTAATTCTAGGGATAGACAAAAAAAGCAGTTGATTAAGATAGCAAAACTATATATTATTGCGCAGATTGCATATTGCATGTACGATATCCTTCTTAAAGTTGTGATACCAAATCGTATAGGTGCTAATTTTTCTATAGATAACTTGCTAGACTATTTGCTGTTTAATCAAACGTCACCAGATTCGAATCATTTATGGTACTTGATAGCTCTAATATATGTTTTGATTTTGGTACGATTGTTTAATGATAAGTTATCAATAAAATGTAAGATAATTATTATGTCACTCTGCTTTTTATTATCACTTGTCTTAGGTGTCTATTCAAGCATTTTCTTCGGTCATGCTTTACCTGAAAAATATACAATGAATTTTTTATTTACAGGATTACCGTTTTTCTTGTTAGGTGAATTGCTTTCGAATGTATATGAACGAAAAAATCGTTGGATGAGAAATCAGAGGTTTCTGTTAGCATGTAGTTTGATTAGCCTTTTACTTATGATTTTCGAATGGAAAATCGTGCATAGCCGGTATCCTGATGGACCTCAAAACATTTATGTTTTTACGATTATATCGTCGGTAACTGTATTTCTATATTTCATGTCCTGTAAAGGAAATTGCATATTAGGTTTAATAGGGAAAGACCATTCAAGCACAATTTATGTTGTACATATGATGGTATATATGACGATTAGTATAGCAACTAATGTATTAGGAGTTAATTACTTATTTTCTGTGATTGCTCCGATAATCGTATTTGGCGTTTCCTTGACGTATTCAATTATCTGGCAAAGAGCGAAAAGATTTGCATTGAGAAGGATACCTTAATTTAAAATTACACAGAAAAAGGAGAAATAAAAAATGTCACTGTTTAAAGATAAAACTTTAATGATAACTGGCGGTACCGGTTCTTTCGGAAATGTAGTATTGAATCGTTTCCTAAATACTGATATTGGTGAAATTCGTGTGTTCTCTCGTGATGAGAAGAAACAAGATGACATGCGCCATGAGTTTCAGGTTAAAATGCCTGAAGTAGCCGATAAGATTAAATTTTACATCGGTGATGTAAGAGATTTGCAGTCCATCCGTTCAGCTATGCACGATGTAGACTACATCTTCCATGCAGCAGCATTAAAGCAGGTTCCGTCTTGTGAATTTTTCCCAATTGAGGCGGTAAAAACGAATGTGCTAGGTACAGAAAATGTTTTGACGGCAGCCATTGAGGCAAGCGTTAAAAATATTGTTTGCCTATCAACAGATAAAGCAGCTTATCCTGTAAATGCCATGGGGACAAGCAAGGCAATGATGGAGAAAGTCATTGTTGCAAAATCCAGAACAGTAAAACCGGAGAAAACTAAGATTTGCTGTACTCGTTATGGTAATGTATTATGTTCCAGAGGTTCTGTTGTCCCGCTTTGGATTGAGCAGATTAAAGCGGGTAATCCGATTACGATTACAGAGCCATCTATGACGAGATTTATTATGAGTCTTGATGAGGCAGTAGATCTTGTACTTTTTGCATTTGAAAAGGGTGTTAGCGGTGATATTCTTGTTCAGAAAGCTCCGGCTTGTACCATTGAAGTTCTCGCAAAAGCAATAACGGAATTATTTGAACCGGGTCATGAAATCAGAGTAATTGGTATTCGCCATGGAGAGAAGATGTATGAAACGCTTCTTACGAATGAGGAATGTGCGAATGCTGTAGACATGGGAAAATTCTATCGTGTGCCCTGTGATAAACGTGACTTGAATTACGATAAATACTTTAAAGATGGAGATAAAGAACGTAATACGCTGACAGAATTTAATTCTAGCAATACAGAATTGTTGAATGTTGAGCAGGTTAAAGAAAAATTATTATCTCTTGCATACATTCGCGAAGAATTAGAAATGTGGCAAAAAGAACAGGGAAAATAGAGGGGGCGTATAATGAAGATTTTGGTGACTGGGGCAAAAGGGTTTGTTGGAAAAAATCTGGTAAGCAACCTTTATAATATCAAAGAAGGAAAAAATCGTACAAGGCAGCTACAAATAGAAGATATTTTTGAATATGATATGGATTCTACATTAGAAGAATTAGATACATATTGTGAACATGCAGATTTTGTATTTAATCTTGCAGGTGTAAATCGCCCAAAGGATCAGTCTGAGTTTATGGAAGGAAACCTTGGATTTGCATCGGTATTACTTGATACATTAAAAAAACATAAAAATAATTGTCCTGTAATGTTGTCGAGTTCTATTCAGGCAACATTGATTGGACGTTATGGTGATTCCGATTACGGCAAAAGTAAACTGGCCGGAGAAAATTTATTTTTTGATTATGCAAAAGAGACGGGAGCAAAGGTTTTGGTGTATCGTTTTCCAAACTTATTCGGGAAGTGGTGTAGGCCAAATTATAATAGTGCTGTGGCCACGTTCTGCAATAATATTGCCAATGGTCTTGAGGTTACAGTCAATGATAGAAATACAGAGTTGGAATTACTTTATATTGATGATCTTGTAGAAGAAATGCTAGATGCTCTGGAGGGAAAAGAACACCATTGTGAGTTTGAAGGAGTAGAAACTGTGCTAAAAGAGGACGGAAGATACTGTGCAGCGCCAGTTTCACATCATGCAACATTAGGCGAGATTGTTGATTTGTTGGAAAGTTTTAAAAAGCAGCCGGAAATGCTTGTTATGCCGGAGATTCCCTTTGGTTCTTTTGCAAAGAAATTATATTCGACGTATCTTTCCTACTTGCCGAAAGATAAAGTTTGTTTTCCATTAAAGATGAATGACGATAACAGGGGGAGTTTTACGGAACTTTTAAAATCTGAGAAAGTGGGACAGATTTCTGTGAATATCAGCAAACCGGGTATTACAAAGGGCGAGCACTGGCACAATACAAAATGGGAGTTTTTCATTGTTGTTTCTGGTCATGGTCTGATTCAAGAAAGAAAGATTGGGACAGATGAGGTGATTGAATTTGAAGTTTTCGGGGATAAAATTGAGGCAGTTCATATGCTTCCGGGCTATACTCATAATATTATTAATCTTTCTGATACGGAAAATTTAGTTACGGTGATGTGGGCTAACGAGCAGTTTGATCCAAAACATCCAGATACATTTTATGAAAAGGTAGAGAAAGAATGAGATTGATAATTTTAGGCATGGGTGGTTATGGGAGAACGATTGCAGATGTGGCAGAGCAGACGGGGATGTATGAAGAAATTATATTTTTAGATGATCAGGCAGATCAGGCAATGGATACTTGTGCTTCATATTGGAAGTATGCTGATAGAGATGTGCAGATGTATCCGGCTTTTGGTAACAATAAATTGCGGACTGAATGGGTAGAGAAGTTGAAAAAAGAGGGTATTTCCGTACCGATGATTGTACATCCTTTTGCATATGTTAGTCCGAAGGCAAAATTGTCTGAAGGTTGTGTAGTGCTTCCGTATGCGATTATTAATACAGAATGTCATATAGCAGAAGCGTGTATTGTGAACTGCGGAGCAATTATCGATCACGGATGTATTTTAGAAAAAGGAGTTCATGTGGCGCCAGGAGGGATTGTAAAAGCAGAAAACAGAATTCCGGCGTATATGAAAGTGGATTCAGGAGAAGTGATACAGAATCGGAGTTATCAGCCATGATTAGAAGAAAGGAAAAATAAGATGGAGAAGAGAAAACTTTTTAAAGATAATGGGAAACTGAAGTTGTTGATTATTGTTGGAACGAGACCGGAGATTATTCGACTTTCAGCAGTGATTAAAAAGTGCCGAAAATATTTTGATACTGTTTTGGCACATACAGGACAAAATTATGATTATAATTTAAATGGAGTGTTTTTTAGAGATTTGGAGTTGGATGATCCGGAAGTATATTTGAATGCAGTAGGAAATGATCTTGGTGAGACAATGGGCAATATTATTTCTGAATCATATAAGCTGATGGCAGAAATTAAACCGGATGCAGTATTAGTTTTAGGAGATACAAATAGCTGTCTTAGCGTAATTGGAGCAAAAAGATTGCATATTCCGATTTTTCATATGGAGGCGGGAAATCGCTGTAAAGATGAATGTCTGCCGGAAGAAACAAATAGACGCATTGTAGACATTATATCGGATGTGAATTTGGCATATTCGGAGCATGCACGGCGATATTTGGCGGATTGTGGTCTCCCTAAAGAACGTACTTATGTGACGGGATCTCCTATGGCTGAAGTTTTGCATGATAATTTAGAAAAAATCGAAGCATCTGACATACATGATAGATTAGGATTAGAAAAAGGAAAATATATTCTTCTTTCTGCACATAGAGAAGAAAATATAGATACGGAAAAGAATTTCTTGTCATTATTTAATGCAATCAATCAGATCGCAGAGCGATATGATATGCCTATATTGTATTCCTGCCATCCTCGTTCAAAAAAACGTTTAGAAGCATCCAATTTTCAACTGAATTCCAAAGTTATTCAGCATGAGCCATTAGGATTTCATGATTATAACTGTTTACAGATGCATGCTTTTGCAGTAGTTTCTGATTCTGGAACATTGCCAGAAGAGTCGAGCTTCTTTACATCTATAGGTCATCCATTTCCAGCTGTGTGCATCAGAACTTCAACAGAGAGGCCGGAAGCGTTGGATAAAGGAGGATTTGTACTTGCAGGAATTGACGGAGCATCTTTGATACAAGCGGTAGAAATAGCAGTTTCCATGAATGAAAATAACGATCACGGCATCCCTGTGCCTGATTACGTAGAAGAGAATGTATCCACAAAGGTAGTAAAGATTATTCAAAGTTATACCGGTATTGTGAATAAGATGGTTTGGAGAAAAATAAATTAGATGGATTTATATCAGATATTTATTACACATAACCGTTCATGGTCGGTTCGGGAGACTATAATATTTTTTCTGTTGCTGTTTTTAATAGTTGGTTTATTATTGAGGCAGTTGAAATATGGAAAATTAGAAAAAACACAGTTTTTTGCAGTGATCGCATTATATGTTTTCGTAAGCATCGTTTTTGGATCTACTGTATTTACACGGACATCCGGAAAAAGAATGTATGAATTGATTCCATTTTGGTCTTGGAGAAAAGTGATTTTTGAGCATGATTTCATGCTTTTAGAAGAAAATTTGTTAAATATGCTCTTATTTGTTCCGATTGGTGGGTTATTAGAACTTTGTTTAAAAAGAATTAAATGGAAGCAAGCAGCAAGTATCGGATTAGGGATATCGGTCGTAATAGAATTAAGTCAGTTGATTTTATGTCGAGGATGGTTTGAATGGGACGATATGATTCATAACACATTAGGGTGTGTGTGCGGCTATTTGATTGTGAAAAAGTTGTATGTTTTAAAACGTAAAATGGCAGACTATTAATAATATTTCTCAATATTCAGGAGGAGATGATTTGATTAACAAGAAAAATAAGACGTACTTTTTTGTTGTGATTTCATTCGTATGCATTGTTTTTATTGTGGGTTTTCATATTTTAGACGGCAGAAATATTACATTATTTGATCCGATCATAGAATATATTAAACAATATCATATCAAAGATGTTGTAAATATCGTTGCTATTTTATCAGGAATTTCCGCCATTCTTGTTGGTGTTGCAAGTATCAGAATATCTAATCTTGGCGCGGTAAAGGAGTATTTTCAGCAAGGGGATAATAAAGAGTATACAACTGCTCGACATAATTTGTATAAGAAATTTGAGGAAGGTGTATCGATTGATCCTAATGATGCGGATGCCAGTAATACAGTTTCATTTTTTCACTTTTGGGGATTAATGGTAAAGAAAAAATATTTGCCTTTTTGGGTTTTTAAAAGTGCATCCGGTCATGCAGTCATAAGATTGTATGAGGGTCTTCGGGAAATGATAGAAATAAGGCGAGTTGATAATCCGGAATATGCTGAATATTTTGAGTGGATATATAGGAAGTGTTGTAGGGCTTTAAAACATTCAGAAGCAGCAGCCTTTGTGCCAGTGGAGAAAAAGCAGAACGAGAACAGCAGCTTTTTTAGTGAAAGTGAATTAAAGGCAATCGGGTTTTTAAAATATGGTAAAAATGTACTCGTAAGCAGAAAGGCAAGTATTTATAATCCGGAACAGATGGTATTGGGAGATAATATCCGGATAGATGATTTTTGTATATTAAGTGGAAATATAAAACTTGGTTCTTATATACATATTCCTGCAGCTTATCGCAGGACAAGTTATTTTAGAAGATTATGTGAGCGTGGGAACAGGAAGTACAATTTTGCCAGGCGTTAAATTAGAAGAAGGAGTAGCCGTAGGAGCAATGAGTTTTGTAAAGCATACACTTGAAGGATGGAAGATTTATGTGGGAGCTCCTTGCAGATATGTAAAAGACAGAAATCAAAATATGAAGCAGCTGCGGGCTGCATTGCAGAATTCAGATGCATATGAAGAAAGCAGGTGAAAGGATGAAACCTAGAATCTTTATTGGTTCTTCTAAAGAAAGCGTAAAGATCGCGGAAAAAGTAAAAAGTCTTTTAGACGGTGAGTATGTCTGCCAGTTATGGTGCGATAATTTTTTTGATTTGGGGCAGTGTACTTATCATGAACTGCTTAAGAAATCGCTTAGTTTTGATTATGCGATTTTTATTGGCGGGAAAGATGATTATGTAAGAAGAGAATCAGATAGAACCCACAAATATGCCGCTCGTGATAATGTTTATTTGGAGTTTGGATTATATGCGGGAATTCTTACATATGCGAGATGTTTTTTCCTAATTCAAGAAGGTTGTCAAATAGCATCCGATCTGCTGGGGGTCAATGTTGTCTTTTTTGACAAGATGCAGGATTTGAGTAAAAAGATTTTAACGATTACAGAAAAAATACAGAAAGAACAGAAAGTTGCTCGAATCAGTCTGTTACCATCTACCAGCTTGGCGGTTGGATATTTTGAAAATTTTTTAAAGCCGGTATCTCAAGCAATACAGAAATTGGATGAAGTTTGCATTGCCGGAAAAAAGTATGATGTGAAAAACAGTGATAAAAGACTAGAAGTAGCTATTCCTGCTAAAGTATCTGAAGATTTACGCATGTGGAGCGAATATGTTTATGAAAATCATGCAGTAGAAAAGGTGACAGTAGACAGTAGCATTAGAAAAATAGGTGTTAATATTGATTATGGAAAACTGGAGAACACAGGTGATCTTACGGTGATCGATGTTCCGTTGACATTATCGGCTGCATATAGATCAGTTGAATTGGCATTGGGCGTAGATTATATCGGCATTGAAGAGATTATGGAACTTGCGAAAGAAAAAGAATTGAATAACTTTATAAAAACTGTGAATAATCTGATCTTAGAAGATATTTATACGCGGAAAAGTGTAAGCGTTAGAAAAGTCTATAAAGATAAGCTGTAAAATCACAGTTACTTTGGCAGGGGATTGTTTTGTTCAGTTTCGTTTTCTGCCTCTAATAATCTCAGTCTCGAGATATCCTTCAAAATGCTTATTTGCAGAATGTATAAAAATCTTTTGTGCAACTTCTGCAAACGGAACACGAGATTGTAAGGCGTCAATGATAATACAGGTATCAACTAAGACTTTCATATTGTATTCAATCTTTCTTCTTGTGCTTCCTCTAAAGTTATATCTGCAGGAAGAATTCCGAACAGCGACTTAGCAACCTCCACTCTGTCCTGATATGGATTAGATAGTTTTGCTACGACTTTTCCGTTGCGGGTTATATAAATATCCTCTGTTTCTGCAAGTGACAGATATTTGCCAAGGTTAACTTTTAATTCAGTTGCGGTAATTGACATATCGTCATCCCCTTTCCATTGAAATATTCATAATCATCATTTGAAACATACAATTCTTTGTTTCAATTATATTATATGAAAATCGCACGATTTTATCAATAGAATCGTGTGATTTTATAATATCGATTAGCCATTTTTCGCTATCTTAGAAAATACATGACTGTATTATTTATCCGTGATATAATTGTCGATGAAGAAAAATAATAAATCGGAATATTATACCGGAGGAGAAACGAAAATGATATCAGAAAGTTATATTAAAGACCTTCTCTTATCAATGGGTTACATAAAGAAAAATCATATTTATGAAAAATTTTTCCCATCTGTCGATTGTTATATTAAAGTGGATTTGAAAAACAGAACAATAATCTATCCTGAAGATCGGGGAATGACGATTTCTAATAGAACGACGTGCAATTTTTCCGCTCCTGAAAATTTTGTCGTATTGGAATGTGTGACAAGGCTGTTTGACAAGGGGTATCGCCCGGAGCATTTAAATTTAGAAAAAGAGTGGACGCTGGGGCATGAGTCGAAAGGCGGACGGGCTGATATTTGCGTATCTGATCAGGAAGGGAATACGCTGTTTATTGTTGAGTGTAAAACTTACGGCAGAGAATATGAAAAGGAATATAAAAATATAGTAAATGATGGTGGCCAGTTATTCTCATATTGGCAGCAGGAAAGAAGCTGTAAGTTTCTCGTTCTTTATGCGTCGAAATATGAAGGCAAGCAGATAAAATGGGATACGGAAAGTATTGATTGTTCTGACGATGCGAATATTGTTGCTTTATCCCAAAAAGATGACTCTATTAAATTATTTAAAAATGCACATACAGTTTCGGAATTATATTCGGTGTGGGATGAAACGTATGAAAAGCGATTTTCGGGAGATGTAATTTTCAGAGATGATTCAAGCGCATATCAAATCGGGGTAAAACCGCTTAGAAAAGCGGATCTGAAAGATTTTGCGGACAATAATAAAATTGTAAATAAGTTTGAAGAGATTTTACGTCATAATAATGTTTCGGATAAGGAAAATGCATTTAACCGTTTAGTGGCTCTGTTTATTTGTAAATTAGTCGATGAGATTCAAAAAGATATGGAGGAGATCGTAGATTTTCAGTACAAAGTCGGCACGGATACTTACGAAAGTTTGCAGGACAGGCTTCAGCGTCTACATAAAGAAGGCATGGAAAAATTTATGAAAGAAGAAATTTTTTATGTGCCTGATGACTATGCCGAAAATTTAGTTCGTCAATATACCGGACAAGAGAGAAAAAATATGATCGCTCATCTGAAACATACGCTGCGTATATTGAAATTTTATACCAACAATGATTTTGCGTTCAAAGACGTTCACAACGAACAATTATTTTTACAAAACGGTAAAATATTAGTAGAAGTTGTTCAGTTGTTTGAAAAATTCAGAATAATAGGATCTGAAAATCTTCAGATGTTAGGAGATTTGTTTGAACAACTGCTCAGCAAAGGCTTTAAGCAGAATGAAGGTCAGTTTTTTACTCCTGTTCCGATCACAAGATTTATATGGAACAGTCTGCCCGTCGAGAAAATACTTAAAACCGAAGAAGGTGCGGGCTTGCCGAAGATCATCGATTATGCCTGCGGAGCCGGACATTTTTTGACGGAAGGGTTTGAAGCTGTCTCAGCATGTGTTAAGGCAAATGATGGTTTAAGAGAGCTTGACCGGTCTTTTGCCGAGAACAATATTTTCGGGATTGAGAAAGATTACAGATTAGCCCGCGTATCTAAGATCTCGCTGTTTATGCATGGTGCAGGTGAGGGAAATATTATATTCGGAGACGGTCTGGAAAACTATCCTGACAAAAATATAAAACCGAATACATTTGACATTTTAGTAGCGAATCCTCCGTATTCTGTATCTGCGTTTAAGCCCCATTTAAAGCTTAAAAATAATTCGTTTTCTATATTAGATACTATTTCAAATAACGGATCTGAAATAGAAACATTATTTGTCGAGAGGATTTCCCAGCTTTTGAAACCGAACGCAGTGGCGGCGGTTATTTTGCCGAGCAGTATATTGAATAAGGAAAATGAAAGTTTTATCTGCGCAAGGGAATCTATATTAAAGAATTTCAAGATAAGGGCGATCGTTCTTATGGGAAATAAGACGTTTGGCGCGACAGGAACGAATACGGTTGTGTTGTTTCTGGAAAAATATAATGAACCGCCGAAAAAAGCCGATTTGATCGAAGACAGCATCGACGCTGTTTTTAACGGATGTAATTTGGACGGATGGGAAGACAAAGCGATATTGGAACAGTATTTGAAAAAGATCGACGTAAGTTCTGAAGTCTATGAACGGTTCTTATCAGAAGCGGTTGATATCGGCGATATAGAAGATAAATATTTTTTAAAGTATAAAGAAGCTTTTTTGGCATTATCAAAAACGAAAGAAAAGCAGAAACAAAAGACGTTCGGTAAATTATCAGAAAAAGAGCAGAAAAAACTGCTGACAAAGCAGTATTATCAATATGTAAAAAAGATAGAACGGGAAAAAATGAAATATTTCTCTTTTGTTTATGATCAAAGGACATTGATCGTGGCAGCTCCGGATGATAACAAAGGTCAGGAGAAGTTTTTAGGTTATAAATGGAGCAATCGAAAGGGGCAGGAAGGAATACAGATCATAGATGAAGGCGGGATGCTGTATGATGCGGAAAACAGGATGTCTGATCGTACGATTGCAAGTCTGATCCGAAAAATGTTTAACGGAGAGGAAGTGTCTTTAGATGATCTGGAAGAGTATTATTATTATCTTCATACGAAAGATATGATCAGTTTTAGCGAGGTGTATTTTAACAAAGCTATAAAAACTACGAAGACGCGGCTTCTGAAAGATGATCCGGGCCTGACGGTATATTCCCTTTCTGATGAAAAGACGTTTGATATAACGATCGGAGACCGGGTTTTGTCGGAAGAGATCGTTTCCGGAGGAAGAGTGCCTGTTTACAGCGCGAATGTGTATGAAGAGTTTGGCAGGATCGACAAAGAAAATATGAAAGATTACAGCCGTCCTTCGGTGATATGGGGAATCGACGGTGATTGGATGGTGAATATCATTCCGGCCGGTGTGCCTTTTTATCCTACGGATCATTGCGGCGTGTTAAGGATCAAAACCGAAAAAATCCTTCCCGAATATATGATGTATGCGCTTCAGGCTGAAGGTGAATATGAAAGGTTTTCCAGAAACAACAGAGCTTCCGCACAAAGGATCAGATCGTTGGTTGTTCAGGCGCCGGAAACAAAGATCCAGAAGAATATAATCGATGAGCTTAAAGCGTTAGATGATAAGATAAACGGACAAAATGCTGAAATTGAAAAATACGAGAATAGTATCAGGACAAAATTTGATCAAATATTTCATTTGGAGGAGTTTATTTCCGATGGAGTATTTTCAAAGTATGAAGGGTATTCCGTAGAGGATTTATGTATTGACGGGAGAGGCAGAGTGATCAATCAGCAGTATATAGAAAATCATAAAGGTCCATATCCGGTATATTCTTCTCAGACAACAAACGACGGTATATTCGGATCTATTGATACGTTTGATTTTGACGGAGAGTATATTACGTGGACGACTGACGGCGCGAAAGCAGGAACTGTTTTTTACAGAAACGGAAAATTCAACTGTACAAATGTATGTGGAACACTGAAAGCAAAAAACGATAAGGTAAATATGAGATATCTGGCATATTTGTTGAATCGGATCGCTTATAAGTTTGTAAGTCGTGTGGGAAATAATAAGCTGATGAATGACGCTATGAAGAAAATCGTAGTACCTGTTCCGACAAGACAACTGCAGGACGAGTTTGCTGATTTTGTGCAGTCCGTTGAGAAATCGAAGTTTGAATGTATCGGTAAAAAGGAAAAGTTTGAAATTGAAAAGGATGCTTTTGTCCATAAATATTTCAGGTGAATATATTTTTGACTGCCGCAAAGGAGATTGTTTTGAAGAAAGAAGAAAAAAGATTAATTGAAATCATCAGAGATGTACTGGCGGGGAAAAACAAGTCCGAGTGGTCGATGCAGATTTCAAAAGAGGAAATCGAACGTGTGATAAAGTGTGCAAGAGTACACGGAGTCTTACCGTTTTTGCAGGAATGTCCTGTATTTATGGAGGAACCGTATCGGGAAAAACTGTTTTTTTATTTGAAAGATTATGCATACAAAGACGCGCAGCAGGCGTATGCGGCAGAGACGTTGTTTGAGTTGTTTGAAAAAAACGGGATTTATTGTATGCCATTGAAAGGAATACGGACAAAGCAGTTTTATCCGTACCCGGAATTTCGTACGATGGGAGATCTGGATATTTTATATAAAGAAGATCAGACAAAGAAATTAAAACAGGTTATGCAGGATGCCGGATACAAGTTCGGGGGATATAACATCAAGCATGACGAATATGAAAAAGACGGCGTGACGATTGAAATGCACAGAGATGTTCTGTTCAGACTGACCAATGCATACGACTATTTTGCTGATATTTGGGAGCGGGCAATTCATGCAAAAGGGAAACAGTATATATATGAAATGAGTTTGGAAGATCATTACTTGCATTCGGTGTGCCATCTTGCCGAGCATTTTGTGAGAGGCGGCATCGGAATCCGAATGGTTCTTGATATTTATATTTTGTCGGAAACGCCACGAATGGATAAAGCATATGTGCAGCGGCAGCTCAAAGCTTTGAAACTTCAGAAGTTTGAGGAGAATATCAGGTCTTTGGCACAGCTTTGGTTTTCGGATGATGAGAAAACTGTGAGAACGGAAGTATCGGATGAACTGGAAAACTATGCTTTGTCAGGCGGTATTTTCGGCAGCAGGGAAACAGCGCGCAGGAACGGAACTGTGCTGTATGAATCAAAGAACAAGTTTGTAAAACAGTTGGTCTTTCCGTCTTATGAGGTGATGAAGACATCTTGTCCGTGGCTGAAAACACCGATTTTGCTTCCGGCTGCGTGGTTGGTTAGATATAAAAGAGCATTGACAGCAAGCAGGGGAAATATAGGATATCATATTGAAAGAGCAAAAACTTTTGACCGTGTTGAAGATCAGGAGCAAAAAGAACGGTGTCAGTTTTTTGAAAGATGCGGTTTAGAAGACGTTTCGGAGAATTTTTGATAAAATACAAAATGAGATTTTAGACACAGTGATAACAGGATTACTTAAGGAGCGTTATGAGAAATAAGAAAATACAGATTTTGCTCGTATTTGTTTTGGCAATCGGACTTTTCGGTCTGCTTTTCTATTGGAGATACGGGGAAAAAAAGCAGATGGAGAGCTTAAACGGGTTGCAGGAAACGTACAAGGAGTATGATAAAAAGATCCGAGAGATACGCAATGACATGGAAAATAAAAAAGCAGAAGTGAATGATATTGAGAAACCGGCGAACGTAATTCTTGCATTTTCAGAGGAAGATCAGGAACTGATGGATCGGATCGTTCCGGCTCTTGAAGGCAGAGGGATACAGGCCACTCTTGTTTTGAAAAACACAGCGGAGCATCATCAGGAAACAGTGACGTATTTAGGACAGCAAGGCTGGGATTTCGCTTTTGGAGGTGAGATCGGGGAGGAGAAAGACGCTTATATAGAAATGCTGAAAAGTACTGTCAAACAATACGAAGAAAGTACGGGAAAGATTGCGGGCGCCTATTTTTTTAACGGTAAGGAATATGGAAGAGGAAGCAAGATTTTATATCCGCATTTTACAGAAATGGATTTTAAGATCGGGGTGGCTTTTGCGAAAGATGCATCTTCTTTGAAGCATGGAAAAAATACAGATTACAATATGGAGATAGAAGAATGCCAGAATATTTCCATGCGTGAAGATATGGAAACGATCGAAAATATTTTGGATCAGGTCATAGAAGCGAGAAGCGTAGTTGTTTTATCGGATTTTAGTTTGGAACGGCAGATGGAGATTGCAGGCGAGGCTTCGCTGGAGCATTTTGAGGAAATACTTGATCTGCTCTTACAAAAACAAAGTGAAAGTGATCTTGTAGTCGGAAGCGTTACATGTTATGAAGGAACTTTAGAAGACAGAGCGAACAGAATAGAACAGCGTCGTCAGAAATATTCGGAATACGAACAGAAGTGTCTGGAAGAAATCGAACAGTTAACAAAACAGCGTGATGAAGCGCTTGAAAAACAAGAAGTGAAAAAATAGAGGGAGTTTTCTCGGAAAAAGGACAGATTAGATTTGTGATTCGGGAGGAAGTACAGTGGGGATTTATGAATTTGCAGGATGTGTTGTATCTTATGAACCGCTTTACGGTCTGCTTCGGCGGCGTATGGAGACGTATCGGTCGGATACAGAGGGGCAGCCTGATATAACGCTTGACGGTACGAAAGAAGATTATGAAAAACTGAGAAAGCAATATCCGCACCTGTCTATAGAAGAGTGTGAATATAGTTGTGCCGGAGCTGAATTTTATATGAAACTGTTAAAACATCAAGGGTTTATGATCCATGCTTCGGCAGTAGAAAAAGAGGGAAAAGCCTATCTTTTTTCGGCTCCGAGCGGAACAGGGAAATCTACGCATGCGCAGCTTTGGCGGCAGACGTTCAAAGGAGAACCGATTCGGATCATTAACGATGACAAGCCCGCAGTTTGTCTGCAAAACGGCGTATTTTATGCATGCGGGACTCCGTTCAGCGGGAAAACCGATAAAAATGAGAATCGCAAAGCGCCGATACAAGGACTTTGTATGCTGCATAGAGGAAAAACAAATAAAATACAGAAGATTACTTCGGGGGAAGCTCTTCCTCTGATATTGCCGCAGACATTATTTTACGGAGATGAAGAAGAGACGAATTTGCTGCTCTCTTTTTTAGATCGTTTTTTATAGTCTGTTCCGGTTTACAAAATGGAGTGTACTATGGAAGAAGAAGCGGCTAAGACGGCATATTTTTGTATGAAAGGAGAAGAAAAATGAAGATAAAAATAAAAGAAGGTTTTTTGCTTCGCAAGGTGGCAGGAGATCATGTCGTAGTTCCGGTCGGTGAAGCGGGAAAAGTATTTCACGGGATGATCCGGTTAAATGATACAGGCGCATTTTTGTGGGAACAGTGCCGAAAGGAAACGACGAAGGAACAGGTTTTACAGGCAATGGCAGAAAAATACGAAGTTGATGAAAGCGTTGCGGCCGATGATTTGGACCGCTTTTTACAACAACTGCGAAATGCGGAAATATTGGAAGAAACAAATGAGTGAATTTAAAACAGAAAAATGTGAGGATAGTAAAAAAGAAGATAAACAGGAAAGTAAACAAGAGGGTAAAAAGGAAGAAGGCAGGGAAGATAAGAATTTGAAAAGCCGTGGATTAGAAGAAATCCTGAAAGAGCAGGGGAAGCTGGTTCTTACGGCTGAGGGAAACAGCATGCTGCCATGTATCCGCCCGAAAAAGGACGTATTGATCTTAGAACCTGTAAAAGAAGAGGTTTGTCGTCATCAAGTAATCTTGTATCGAAGAGAGAACGGCGCTTATGTATTGCACAGAGTGATGGAAAATTCGGATCATAATAGTTACGTTCTTTGCGGAGATAATCAGTATCGGAAAGAATATGGCGTGCAGCCGGAGCAGATTCTGGCTGCGCTGACCGGATTTTACAGAGGGAATCAGTATATAGATTGTGAAAAAAATAAAAAATATAAACAATACGTAAAGTTATGGTGCAGTCCGCTGTTTCCGAGACGGTGTGCCGTATGGGCAGTAAAAGCGGTGATGAAAATACGAAGCCGGGCAAGCAAAAGATGAGTCGGCGCGGCACAATAATGAGTTGGAACAGGCGGATGCCTACTCCAGAATCTCTTTTGCATTTTCAGCGGTAATGCCGCATATTTCGGCAATGGATTTATAAGATTCTCCGCGGGAAGCAAGGCGGAAGTATCGAATATTATATCTCGTCTTCTTTTCCGTCGATGAGATAATCGTATGAAACGTGGAAAATCTCAGAGAGTGCTTTTAGCTCCACATCTGTGACATAGCGTTTATTTGTTTCGATTCTTGTAATGACGTTTTTATCCATATCATAGCCGTTTAATTGAAGCTGATAAGCTAAAAGCCGCTGCGACATATTATGCTTCTCTCGAAGTTTGATGAGTCTTTTACTGATCAGATTTTTTTCTCCGGTAGATGTTCTTGGTTTCGGCATAAGTATATTCCTTTCTGAGAACGGTGCGCTTGAAAATGTCTCATTTTCTGCACTTTTTATTGATTTTACAAGGGAAAAGATCTGCGCGGGGTTGTAAAAGTGATACAAAATATCGGATATCGAACGAGAAGTTTGCAAAAATTTAACATATCAAACGGAGTGTAATTCTGGATTTTTTGTCTTGAATATGTGATAATAAAATTAAAAGAAAAAGTACGTGAAAAGAGGAAGATTTATGCCTACGACATATGCACATTACAAATTTGGAAAAGAAGTGATCAGCGCGCTTCCGAGGCCGCTTCGCAGCACAGTTGAGAATCACAGAGAATTATTTGATATCGGACTTCATGGTCCTGATATTCTTTTTTATTATCATCCGATGAAGAGAAATACAGTGAACGGTCAGGGATATGACCTTCATGATAAGCCGGCGGATCTGTTTTTCCGCCACGCTGCGGAAACTGTGAAAAAAGCGGAAGATCCGGCAGCGGCAAGAGCATATATTTACGGTGTCATCTGTCATTTTGCTTTAGACAGTGAGTGCCATCCGTATGTTGAGAAGATGATCCATGAAAGCGGAATCAGCCATTCGGAGATCGAGATGGAGTTTGACCGGCTTCTCTTAAAGGAAGATTATATTAATCCTGTGCGTTATCTTGCCACAAAGCATATCCGTCCGACGAAGGAGAACGGGGCGGTCATAGCGCCGTTTTTTGAAGATCTGACAGCAGAGACGGTACAAAAAGCTTTGAAAGGGATGATTATGTATCATAAGCTTTTGCTGGCGCCCGGCGCGGTAAAAAGGAAGATCCTTTTCGGCGGAATGCGGCTATCAGGGCAGTATGATTCTCTGCATGGGATGGTTATGAGTCTTGAACCGAATCCGGCGTGTAAAGAGTACTGCCGTCTTTTAAAAAGGCTGTTTGCCGGGGCAGTTCCGCTGGCGGCGGGACTGATCATCCGTTACCAGAAAGTTTTGTTTGAGGGAGACGAAATTCCGGAACGTTTTACAAGAACGTTCGGCGCAGGTGAGGGATGGAAAGATCTGCCTTTATAAACAGGCGATAAGCTAAAGCAAAACATGAGCCGAAGACCGGGCAGATGTGGAAAGGATGCGGTACAGCCGTCATGCGGTTCGGGGCTGGCGATGGCAGAATGAGGGAAAGGGAGACAAGGCGATGAAATTTAAACTGACTTCTTTGGAAAAAAAGTGGGTTCTTTATGATGTGGGAAATTCGGCGTTTACAATGATGGTATCGACCATATTTCCGATTTATTTTAATTATCTTGCGGGAAACGCCGGTATATCGGACGTAGATTATCTGGCGTACTGGGGATATGCAACTTCTGTGTGCACGCTTCTTGTGGCGGTTTTAGGGCCGACGCTCGGAGCGATTGCGGATACGAAAAATTTTAAGAAAACAGTGTTTTTTGTTGCGATGGGAGTAGGTGTTTTCGGATGTATTTTGTTAGGGTTTCTGTCATCGTGGATTTGGTTTTTAGGTATTTTTGTACTGGCAAAGACCGGATATTCGGCAAGTCTGATTTTTTATGACGCGATGCTTACTGATGTGACCGACCCGGAACGGATGGACGCAGTTTCGTCTCACGGCTATGCGTGGGGATATATCGGAAGCTGTATTCCGTTTGTGGCATGTCTCGGCGTTGTGCTCGGAGCAAAACCGTTGGGGATCGGAATGCAGACTGCGATGATCATTGCGTTTATTATTACTGCGCTTTGGTGGCTGTTATCGTCTGTACCGCTTCTTCGCTCTTACAGACAGAAATATTTTGCCGAAGTAAACGGACATGTTGTAAAAGACAGTTTTAAGCGGCTTGGGAAAACTTTTGCGGAGTTGGTTAAGGAAAAGCATATTTTTGTATTTTTACTTGCGTTTTTCTTTTATATTGACGGTGTGTATACCGTTATTGATATGGCGACAGCGTACGGACAGGCTCTTGGATTGGACAGCACGGGACTTTTGCTCGCCCTTCTTGTGACACAGATCGTTGCGTTTCCGTCTGTACTTATTTTCGGAAGGATCGTAAAGAAAGTTTCTCCGGAGAAGATCATTACTGTCTGTATCATGGCATATTTTGGAATTGCAGTGTATGCATATTGGCTGGATACTCAGTTTGATTTCTGGATGCTCGCAGTTCTTGTGGGAATGTTCCAGGGAACGATACAGGCGCTTTCAAGATCATATTTTGCGAAGATCATACCGGCGGAGAAGTCGGGAGAATATTTCGGCATTTATGACATTTGCGGCAAAGGCGCATCGGTTATCGGAACGGCGCTCGTATCTTTTATCAGTCAGATGACGGGGAGCATCAATATTGCTGTCAGCGCACTTTCCGTGATGTTTTTAGTTGGGCTTGTATTATTTAGATATTCGGCAAAATTAAATAGCGTGCGATGAAAATCGAATGAGGAAAACATATGGGATGAAAGAGGTGACAGGATGGAGGAATTTGTCAAATTAAAGGATATCACGAAAGTTTATCATATGGGAGAAGTGGAGATCCGGGCAGCAGACAATATTAATTTCTCTATCAAAAAAGGAGAGTTTGTTGTAATTGTCGGACCAAGCGGCGCGGGAAAAACGACGGTGCTTAATATTTTAGGCGGCATGGATACCGCGACAGGCGGAACGCTGACAGTGGACGGAAAAGATATTACGGCGTATGATTCCCGACAGTTGACCGGATACCGCAGGGATGATATCGGATTCGTATTTCAGTTTTACAATCTGATCCCGAATCTGACCGCGCTTGAAAATGTAGAGCTTGCGCTTCAGATATGTAAAGATCCTCTTGATGCAAAAAAGGTATTGGAAGATGTAGGGCTTGGCGACAGATTGGATAATTTTCCGGCGCAGCTTTCCGGAGGCGAGCAGCAGCGTGTTTCGATTGCCCGCGCTCTTGCGAAGAACCCGAAGTTGCTCCTTTGCGACGAGCCGACAGGAGCGCTTGATTATAATACGGGAAAGGCAATTTTGAAGCTTTTACAAAACATGTGCCGGGAACGGGGGATGACAGTGATCGTGATTACCCATAATCAGGCTCTTGCACCTATGGCAGACAGATTGATTCATATTAAGAACGGGCAGGTGTCTCATATGGAAACAAATGAAAACCCGATGTCGATCGATGAGATCGAGTGGTAGTTCGGATAAAAATAAGAAATGGAAATGGCAGGCGGTGTGAATGAAAAAACGTGCGCTGAGAAAAGATTTTTATATGGAGATCAGACGCAGCCTCGGGCGTTTCCTTTCCATCTTTTTCATCGTTGCGATCGGATGTGCCTTCTTTTCGGGAATACGTGCCTCGGAGCCGGATATGCGTTATTCGGGAGACGCGTATTTTGATAATAAGAATATGATGGATCTTAGGATCATCAGTACGATGGGATTGACGGAAGATGACGTAAAGGCGGCTTCAAAAGCAGAAGGGATCGGGCATGTGGAAGGCCGGTATTCTGTGGACGCTCTTTTGGCAGACGGTGATAATCAAATCGTTGTTCATGTCATGTCTATGCTTCCGACGATGAATGAGATACAGCTTGAGGACGGCAGGCTTCCGAATAAGGAAAATGAATGTGTCGTTGATGTGGATTACATGGAAAAAAGCAAACTGAAGATCGGAGATACGATCACGTTTTCAAGCGGTACGGATGCCGAGGTTACAGATTCTTTGAAAACGGATACGTTTCGGATCACAGGTACAGTGAGCAGTCCGGAGTATATTGCTTTTCAGCGGGGCAGTACGACAATCGGAAACGGAAGTGTGCGGGCGTTTGTATATGTACAGGAAGAAAGCTTTGCAATGGACGTCTATACAGAGATTTGTATTCAGGCGGCAGGAGCAAAAGAATTGACGGCATTTACTTCGGAATATGAAGATACGGTCGCGAAAGCAAAAGAAAATATTGAGAAGATCAAGGAGCAGAGACAAAAAGCCCGGTATACGGAAATTGTCGATGAGGCGAACGGGAAAATTGCGGAGGCGGAAGCCGAAGTAACAGATGCACAGACGAAGCTGGAAAACGGGAAAGCGGAAGCGGCGGCAAAGCTGGCGGATGCAAGGCAGAAACTGGAAAACGCGCAGGCACAGATCGATAGTGGGAAAGTGCAGTTGGAGAACTCCAAAGCGGAGGTTGCCGCAACAGAGCAGACCTTGGCACAGAAGCAGACAGAAGTTCAGAACGGAACAGCGGCGCTTGATCAGGGAATTGTGCAGTTGAATCAGCAGATTGAACAATTAAATGCGGTGAAAGCGCAGTATGAGGCTTTGAAAGAAAGCGGAATGACAGACGAAGAAACGCTTGCGGCGTTGGAGCAGATGAGCATGCAGATCCAGATCGGAGACGCAGCTGTGGTCGAGGCACAGGCGCAGATCGATCAGACGAGAGCTCAGCTTCAATATGCGCAAGGGCAGATTGATAACGGGTATGCACAGCTTGAGGCGGCAAGGCAGCAGATCGCAGGCGCGGAAGCCGGGATCATATCCGGCGAGCAGGAGATTGCTTCCGGATGGGAAGAGTATTATGCAGGTGAAGCAGAGGCAAACGCCGAGATCGCCGAAGGCGAGCAAAAGATAGCGGAAGCGCAGGCAGAGCTGGCTGATGCGAAAGCGGAAGTTGCAGAACTGGAAAAGCCGAAATGGTACATTTATGACCGAAATGACCTTCCGGATTATTCGGGATACGGTGATAATGCGGACCGAATGAAAGCGATCGGCGAAGTGTTCCCGGTGATATTTTTCCTAGTGGCGGCACTGATCAGTCTTACGACGATGACCCGTATGGTAGAAGAGCAGAGGACTCAGATCGGAACATTAAAAGCGCTTGGATACGCGAGACATTCGATAGCAGGGAAATATTTGGGATATGCGTTTCTGGCGACCCTTCTTGGAAGCGCGGCCGGTATTTTTACCGGGGAGAAGATATTTCCGTATATTATCATCAATGCATACGGGATAATGTATAAACACATGAATGAACTGCTCATACCGTATAATGTGATGTACGGGATAGGAGCGGCGGGAACGGCGCTGTTTTGTACATTGGCGGCGACGATACTGGCATGTTATAAGGAACTGCGCGAACAGGCGGCCCAACTGATGCGTCCGCCGACGCCGAAGCAGGGTCAGAGAGTCGTTTTTGAGAAGATTACATTTTTGTGGAAGCGGCTGAATTTTTCCTGGAAAGCAAGCGTGCGTAATCTTGTCAGATATAAGAAACGGTTTTTTATGACGATTTTCGGCATCGGAGGATGTATGGGACTGATGATCGTAGGGTTCGGTTTGAAAGATTCGATCTTTGCGGTTGTCGATATTCAGTACGGCGAGATTCAGCGATATGACGGAACGGTCATTATGGCGGAAGGCGCTTCGGAAAAAGAAAAAGGTGAAGTCGCGCAGATGCTTGGAAAAGAAACAGAAGTAGACGATGCGATGGAAGGCATACTGACTCAGATTACAATCGGAAACGGAAGTAAATGGCACGATGTCTATCTGGATGTGCCGAAAGATAAAAAGCAATTCCCGGAGTTTGTGACTTTGAAAGAAAGGACGACGGATAGAAGATATTCTCTGGATGAAAAAGAAGTTGTTTTGACAGAAAAAATCGCGAAGGAACTGGAAGTACAGGCAGGAGACATGATTACGATCCGTGATGAAGAGAAAGGAGATCTCAAGGTCAAGATCAAAGCTGTCTGCGAAAATTATATGGGACATTACCTGTACATGACGGCAGATGCGTATGAGGCTGTTTATAACGAAAAACCGGAGTACAATGCCGTTTTCTATAAGACGGTTTCAGGAACGACAAAAGAAGCGCAAAGTGTCGGCGAAGATATTCTTCAGCTTCCGGGAGCGTTGAGTGTGAGCTATACGACTGATTTGAAACAACAGGTAGACGATATGTTGGGAGCGCTTGACATTGTGATCGTTGTTCTGACAATATCGGCAGGAATGCTGGCATTTGTCGTTTTGTATAATCTGAACAACATTAATATTACAGAGCGAAAGAGAGAACTGGCAACGCTGAAAGTTTTAGGATTTTATCCGAATGAAGTTTCGGCGTATGTATATCGGGAAAATATCGTACTTACGGTTTTAGGCGCTCTTTTCGGCGTCGCTCTCGGAAAGATACTTCATCGCTTTATCATTGTCACTGTCGAGATAGATACGGTTATGTTTGGCAGAAATATCGATATGAGCAGTTTTGTATACAGTTTTCTTTTGACGGTTGCGTTCTCTATGATCGTAAACGGAGCGATGTATTTTAAACTTAAAAAGATCAATATGGTCGAATCACTGAAAAGTGTGGAATAAAAACCTAAAAAGCATTTTGTCAAGGCTGTGCGTTGAAGCGATTCCGGATCGTCCTCACCGCGCAGCTTTATATTATCGGCAATGAGCGGTCTGTTAAGGCAGCGTTAAGAAAGTGTTAAGAAAATGTAGGGAAAGGGTAAAATGGAATTGACATACCGGTTGGCGGATGTTAATTTAAAAAAGCGCGTCGAAGCAGACGTGTGTATAAAGAAAAACAGAATATAGAAAAAATAAGACGATTTACAAAAGGAGAAAAATGGAATGGGAATAACAGACGTACTTGCTTTGCTCGGCGGTCTTGCATTGTTTTTATACGGAATGCAGATGATGAGCACGGGATTGGAAGCAGCAGCCGGCAACCGGATGAAGTCGATCCTTGAAAAACTGACATCGAACCGTGTAAAAGGTGTGCTTTTCGGAGCAGCCATCACAGCGGTCATTCAGTCGTCTTCTGCAACGACGGTCATGGTAGTAGGGTTTGTAAATTCAGGATTGATGACATTAAAACAGGCGGTATGGGTGATCATGGGAGCCAATATCGGAACGACGATTACAGGTCAGCTCATTGCTCTTGATATCGGAGCGATCGCTCCGCTTTTTGCGATCGCAGGCGTAGGAGCGATCATGTTTATCAAAAGTGAAAAGGTACATCATATCAGCAGTATTTTTGCCGGACTTGGTATTCTTTTTATGGGAATGGATATGATGGGGGCGGCAATGTCGCCTTTGAAAGAGTCGGAAGCGTTTATCAGTCTGATGACGAAGTTCGACAATCCGCTTCTCGGTATTTTGGTAGGCGCGCTTTTTACGGCAGTGATCCAGTCATCTTCTGCATCGGTCGGTATTTTGCAGGCGCTTGCGTCTACCGGTATGATCCCGCTCTCAAGCGCGGTGTTCGTTTTGTTCGGACAAAACATCGGAACATGTATCACGGCAGTTTTGGCATCGATCGGAATGAAGGTAAATGCAAAGCGTACGACGGTTATCCATCTGTTATTTAATATAATCGGCACGGTATTATTTACGGTGATCTGTCTTGTGACGCCGTATGTGACATGGATCGAAGCGATGACGCCCGGAGATCCGGTGGCGCAGATCGCAAATGCCCATACAGTCTTTAATATCGTGACGACACTGCTGCTTCTTCCGTTTGGAACACATATGGCGAATATAGCGGTTCGCATTCTTCCGGACAGCAAAAAGGCAGACGATGAAGACCTTCGCCTGAAATATATCCGTCCGTTTGAATCTTCCTATGCGATCGGACACAGCGCGGTGGCAGTGTCACAGGTTCGTGATGAAGTTAACAGAATGAGAGATATGGTGGCGAAAAATATAAGCGACTCGTTTGACTCGCTTGTTCAATATGATGAGAAACTTCGCAAAAAAGTGTCTGAGAGAGAAGAATATATTGATTTCCTCAATAAAGGCATATCCGAATATATCGTTTCACTTATGGCAAGCGAGATGAATATGTCAGATTCGAGAAAGATCAACGGATATTATGCGATTATAAGCAATCTGGAACGGATCGGAGATCATGCTGTCAATCTTGCGGAATATGGCGACGATATGAGAAAATGGGAGATTGATTTTTCGGATACGGTTAAAGAAGAACTCAATGAGATGAAAGCGCAGTGTATTGCGGCGCTTGATAATCTGAAAGAAGTAACTTCCGAAAATGTAGAACGGATACTAAGTCAGGCAGTTATCATAGAGCAGAAAACGGACGATATGCGGGATAAGTATTTTAAAAAGCAGATGCAGCGTCTGAAAAAAGGAAAATGTAAGCCGCAAAGCGGTATCGTCTTTTCTGAAATACTGACAGATTTTGAAAGAATGGGCGATCACGCATTGAATATCGCACAGCAGTACAGAGAAATGGAATAGAATAGAAGAGAAGACATCTCACAGGAAGTGGGGTGTCTTTTTTATATGTGAAAATCATCTGTTATAAAAATGTCTCATATTTTCAACCGATTTTCTTGATTCCGGCAAAAACAGATTATATAATCGGTTGTAAAAGTGATACAAATATTGACGAAAAAGACAGGTGATGCAAAGTGAAGCGAAAAAGAGATCAGAGAAGATGCAGGGGTACGGCAGGAAAAATTCCGGCGTTGATTTTTTGCGCGGCGGCAGTTTTGTGTATTGTGATATGGGTGATGCGTCACGCGCAGATGCAGGAGGGGAACGAACCGGATGTTGTGGCGAGCCGATGTGAAAATAATGTGTATGATCTGACCGTTGCGGCGAATTGTGATGCAATCAAAGATACAGAAGCATTTGCGGAAAAAGTTGTTCAAAAATACGAAGAAAACTCATTTCGCACAACGAAGTTTTCGGTAGATTTAGGAGAAGATATTGATTTGGTTCGCTTTCATGTTTATTTAAGAAGGGAAGAGATAGGGGAAAAAGAAGAATTGTTTCAGATTCGCTATCAAGACGGAGATATAATACTGGACGGAATCAACGGAAAGAGGTAAAATCATATTATGAATTTAAACAGGACGTTTCCGCAGAGCAAATAGCCGGACAGGATCTGTAAGAACACGGCGCGTCTGATATGCGGGAATAGTGAGGAGGTTAGTATGGGAAGTATATGGCATGATATCAGTGAGGAAAGGATTTTTCCGACAGATTTTATCTCGGTGATCGAGATTTCAAAAGGAAGCAAGAAAAAATACGAATTAGATAAAGAAACAGGGTATATCATCCTTGACCGAATCTTGTATACGTCAACGCATTATCCGATGAATTACGGATTTATCCCGAGAACCCTCGGAGACGACGGCGATCCGCTCGATGTGCTCGTGATGTGTTCAGAGCCGCTTGAGCCCTTGACTCTTGTAAGATGTTATCCGATCGGCGTTATGAAGATGACAGACGGAGGAGCGGGAGATGAGAAGATCATAGCGATTCCGTGGGCAGATCCTACATATGAGGCGTATACGGATATTTCCGAGCTTCCAAAACATATTTTTGAAGAGATCAAACATTTCTTTACCGTATACAAAGATCTGGAAGGTAAGAGAACGGCGGTGGACGAGTTTGAAGGCGCGCTTGGCGCAGTAAAGATCATCGAAGAATGCATCGACCGCTATAAAGAGAAATACGGTTCGGGCGAGTCTGATAAAACAACAGAATAATAAGAATAATAAGAAGAATAAAAAGATAGAGTAAGGCAGAACAATAAACGTAGTATCAAAGCACAGAGGCGTACGAAATGTAGGCCGGCTGAAAGGAGCTGAAGGCGATTATGGATAAACTCAGTGATAATTTGAAAAAGATCTTTCTGGCAGGGATCGGAGCAGTTGCCGTTACTGCCGAAAAGTCAAAAGATCTTCTTGATGAAATGGTAGAAAAGGGAGAACTGACAGTAGAGCAGGGAAAAGTGCTGAATGAAGAGTTAAAGCACAATGTGAAAAAGACAGTAAAAGAGAAGGTGAATGCGCTGAAACCGGCATCGGCAGAGGAACTTTCGGATCTTCTTGATAAGATGACGCCGGAGCAGATTGCCGCTTTGAAAGAGCAGATCCTGAAAAAAGAAGAAGCGAGCGAAACTGCGCCGGATGAAGCATAATTATGAGCAGTATAGAACCGATGGAATATAATTCAAGGCTGAAGGAAATTGTGGCTGTGCTCCGCAAACATAGTATTACAAAGGGAGTGACGCCTTTAAAGCTTCGGGAAATCATAGAAGATCTCGGACCGACATTTATTAAACTCGGTCAGATCATGGCGATGCATTCTGATATTTTACCGAAGCGTTATTGCGATGAGCTGATGCAGCTTTGTTCAGATGTAAAACCGATGCCGTTTGAGGAAGTTTTATCGGTCATAGAAGAATCTTACGGGCGGTCGTGGAGAAGAGTTTTCTCCCATATAGATGAATCTTGTCAGGGGGCGGCGTCGATCGCGCAGGTGCATCGCGCCACGTTAAAAAGCGGAGAAGAAGTTGTCGTAAAAGTCCAGCGCAGGGGAATTTATGAAAAGATGGCAAGGGATATCGAGCTTCTTCGCAAAGCGATCAAATTAATGCCGCCTGTCAGTTTGAAAAATATGGCTGATTTTGATCTCGTTTTAGACGAATTGTGGACTGTGACAAGAGACGAGATGAACTTTCTTACAGAAGCATCTAATATGGAAGAATTCGCAAGGAGAAACAAAGACGTTCATTTTGTCGGAACACCGAAATTATATCAGCAGTATACGACTGTCCATGTACTTGTTATGGAATACATCGATGGATGTGCGGTAGACGATAAGGAGCGGCTGAAGGAAGAGGGATATGACCTTAAGGAGATCGGCAGCAAACTTGTCGATAACTACATTAAACAGGTGATGGACGACGGATTTTTTCATGCAGATCCTCATTCGGGAAATGTAAAGATACGAGACGGCAAGATCGTATGGATCGATATGGGAATGATGGGGCGGCTTACGGAGCGTGACAGAGAGATGCTTGGCAAGGCAATCGAAGGGATCGCTTTAAACGATATCGGTTTGATCCGGCAGGCAGTGCTCGGTCTGGGAGAATTTAAAGAGTGTCCGGATCAGAGAAAATTATACGAAGGTATCGAAGGACTGATGTTGAAGTACGGTCATGAAGATATGGGCAAGATCAATGTCGGGGAAGTTACGGTTGATCTGATGGATGTGATGAAAGTCAATAAGATCAGAATGCCTCACGGGCTGACGCTTTTGGCGAGAGGCCTGACCCATATGGAAGGAGTTCTGGCAGCGATCGCGCCTGATATTAATATGGCGGAAATTGCCGCCGCCCGTATTTCGGGAGATTTTTTCCGTAATTTTGACTGGAAAAAAGAATTGAAAAGCAGCGGAAAAAGCGCAGTGAAATCGATGCGAAAGGCGTTGGATATCCCGTCGATGGTGTCTGATATGATGGCGGGATATTTAAAAGGACAGGCAAAGGTGAATCTTGATCTGCGGGCATCGGATGATCTTGCCTTTCTGCTGCGCAGACTTGTAAGAAACATTGTTATGGGTTTGTGGGTCATGGCGCTTCTGATCAGTTCAAGTATTATCTGTACGACAGATATGAGTCCGAAAATACTCGGCATTCCGGCGCTTGGGGCGATCGGATATATTCTTGCGTTTTTGATCGTACTATACGTATTTATCAAACATATTTTTTCGAGAAAATAAAATCAGGTACAAAGTAATGGAAAAAAACAGAAACGAAAACAACAGAAAAAATCCTCTGAATAAAAGTTTTGGGTATGCTTTTGAAGGAATCCGGACCGGAATCCGTAAAGAAAGAAATATGAAGATCCACTGTCTGGCAGTGATTGCGGTAACCGTTGCCGGAACTTTTCTTCATATTAAACCTGTCGAGTGGTGCATCTGTTTGCTGTTGTTTGGTCTGATCCTGTCGCTGGAGCTTGTGAATACGGCGTTGGAAGCGGTGGTAGATCTTGTGACTAAGGAGAAAAAACCATTGGCGAAGATCGCGAAAGATACAGCGGCAGGGGCGGTTCTTGTATCGGCGATCGCCGCAGCGATCATCGGATGCATTATTTTTGTTCCATATTTGTTAGAATTGATAAAATCAAAGAGATAGTGTATTATTATTGACAGACACTCAAAATGCATCAGGACAGACAAAGGTGAGAGAAGACAGGAAAGGAAAAGCTGAAAATGAGCGAGAAAGAAACAAAAGTGACAAAACAGGAGACATTGGCGGCTCTGCGCAATCCGGGTGAATTATATGTTATTATGTCGGCAGCGACAAAGATGCCGTTTGTAAAATGTGACGAGGAGACATTTGACGATGAGATCTTCCTTTATTATCAGATGGAAGATGCAAAAGACAAGGCGCGTAAGCTTCTTGATGAAAAATATGTAAGCGCTGTGGCAAAGCTTGCGAAAGAGCAGCTGCTTCCTTTTTTCACAAGTCTTTATATAATGGGAGTAAACGCACTGGCGGTCAACAGCGGAACAGATATGGAAATTACAGTTCAGCTTTCAGATCTGGTAACGAGAAATATACCGAAGGAACTTCCGGAAGGAAAGCAGATCGTGGAAAACCCGGCGCTCCATCTGACGGCGGCTTATTTTATGCAGGAACTTAGAAAACAGGAGCAGCCGCAGATGACGGAAGAATTAAAAGAACTTCAGGAAGAACTTTTGGCTCATTACGGAAAGGGAACGTTTTTGATTCCTGTTGAAGAGAACGGTCAGATTCCGATACTGAAGCAAAAAGACGGTTCGCTGTATCAGCCTGTTTTTACGGATGTGCTGGAATTTCAGAAGTTCACGAAAGGAAGACCGGTCAGATCGGCAGTTGTTCCGGGGGAAAAGATCGCAGAATTGCTGATGGAAGATGTAAAAGGCGTTGTGCTGAATCCTCTCGGAGTGAATGTGCAGCTTCAGGTGGCACGAAGAAAGAGAGAGTAAATGGAAGAATTAGTAGTGTATTTGAGAAAAGAATATTTCAGGGCAGTCGATCTTACAGATAAGAGCGGACATATATTGGAGTTTAAATATATGCCGAAAACGGTCGACGTGTACGAGAAAGGATTGTCCGTATTTCATATGGAATACGTGATGGAAAACAGGACGAAAGTAAGAGTCATTGAATTTTACCTGACAGATTTCGGACTGCGTGGGAAAGGCTATGGAACGGCATGTATGAATGAGATCGTGACAGAGCTTGGCAAAAAAGGGATTACTTTAATCTATGCTCCGACAGGTTATGATCTTGCTCCGCTTGGTTATACAGGTCCGGCGCAGTACAAGGAACTGATGGCGGGATTTTATGAGAAAACAGGATTTACGACAAGCGGAGACGGAGATCTGATGATGAAGATCCTTGACTGAAAAAAGACGAATAAAGGGAGCGGCGGCATGTATAAAATACTGATTATTGAAGACGATTTGACAATGGCGCAGGCAATCCAAAAAGAGATGAAGATGTGGGGAAACGACGCGCAGTACGTTCAGGATTTTAAAAACGTACTTGAAACTTTTGCGGAATTTGACCCGCATCTTGTTCTTATGGACATTACTCTGCCATTTTACAACGGGTACCACTGGTGCAGCGAGATTAGGAAAATATCGAACGTACCGGTAATTTTTATTTCTTCGGCGGCTGATAATATGAACATTATCATGGCTGTGAATATGGGAGGAGATGATTTTGTTCCGAAGCCGTTCGATCTCAGTGTGCTGACGGCGAAGGTCCAGGCGGTACTTCGCAGAACATACGACCTGTCCGGAAAAGTACCGGTTCTTGAGCATCAGGGAGCAATACTGAACTTGAATGACGCGTCGCTTACTTATAATGGGGAGAAGATCGATCTTACGAAAAATGAATTTCGTATTCTTCAGACACTGATGGAAAATAAAGGCCGTCTCGTAAGCAGAGATACTTTGATGACCCGGCTGTGGGAGACGGATAATTATATTGAAGAAAATACGTTGACGGTCAATATCGCCAGACTGCGCAGAAAACTGGACAAAGCGGGACTTACGGATTTTATTTCCACAAAAGTCGGAGAAGGTTATATTATCAGACAGGAACGGCAGGTGAGCGAATGAAACGATTTTTAGGCTATCTGTATGACTGCCGTTATATGTGGATTTGGTTTATTTTGAGCGGGGGCGCTTTCGTACTCTGTTTTGCGTTGTACGAAGTGGAGCTTAAAGCGGCGGTATATCCCGTGCTTTTAAGCGCGGTGTTTGGGATTCTGTTTTTCGTTTTAGGGTATCTGAGACGGGAGAAAAAGTACAAACGTCTTTTTCAGATCAGTGAGACCGGCGGTATCGTATCGGAAAGTCTGCCAAAACCGGACTGTATGACGGAAAGAGAATATCAGAAGATATTGCTTAGATCCGAAGAAGAGTACAGAAAGCAGAGGGAAGAATGGCAGGCAGCCAGAAAAGATATGAATGATTATTATGCGACATGGGTACATCAGATCAAAGCTCCGATCGCAGTGATGCGGGTTTTGCTTCAACAGGAAGATACTCCGATCAACAGAGAGCTTACAGGAGAATTGTTCCGGGTAGAACAGTATGTGGAAATGGCGCTTTGTTACGTGCGTTTAGGAGAAGGTGCGTCCGATCTTGTGATCAAAGAATATCCTCTGGATGATATGATCCGAAAAGCGATCCGAAAGTATGCGGGACAGTTGATCAGAAGGAAACTTAGGGTCATATACGAAGGAACGGATATCTGCGTTCTCACAGATGAAAAATGGCTTGTGTTTATTATTGAGCAGCTTTTGTCGAACGCAGTAAAATATACGGTAAGCGGAAATGTGACGATCACGGTAGACAGAGAGAAAAAGCAGCTTAGTATCAGCGATACGGGAATCGGTATTTCACCTGAAGATCTTCCCCGTATTTTTGAAAAAGGTTATACCGGATATAACGGAAGGCTGGATAAAAAATCTACAGGAATAGGACTTTACCTTTGCCGGACGGCGGCGGATAAGCTGGGACATAAGCTGACGGCGCAGTCAACTGTAGGAAAGGGAAGCAGCTTTACGATCGATCTGTCGTCCTATCCGTTAGAAGTTGAATAAAGGCTGCATGGAAATGCCTTACAAATTTGTCACATAGGCGGGCCGGAATGTCACCAAATTCGATGTTGGCATTCCGGCTCTTTTGTTATACTTTCACTATCAAGTAAAAAAGAGGAGGATGTATGAAATGGCAGTTTTAGATGTCAAAAATTTGAAGAAAATATACAGACCGCGTTTCGGCGGCAATCAGGTGCAGGCATTATCCTGTGTAAACTTTTCTGTGGAAGAAGGAGAATATGTGGCGATCATGGGAGAGAGCGGCTCAGGTAAGACGACGCTTCTTAATATTATGGCGGCTTTGGATAAACCGACGGAAGGAACAGTCCTTCTTGACGGCAAACCGTTGTCTTCTATAAAAGACAAAGATATCGCACAGTTTCGGCGCGACAATCTTGGATTTGTTTTTCAGGAATTTAACTTGTTGGATACGTTTAATGTGAAGGACAATATCTTGCTCCCTCTTGTGTTGAAAGGTGAAAATTATAAGCATATGGATTCAAAGCTGCAGCCGATTGCAAAGGAACTTGGTATTTCGGCGCTTCTTGAAAAATATCCGTATGAAATTTCCGGAGGTCAGAAACAAAGAGCCGCTGTTGCAAGGGCGCTGATCACAGAACCGCGGCTGATCCTGGCAGATGAGCCGACAGGAGCGCTTGATTCTCGTTCAACAGACGAACTGCTCGGATTGTTTGCGCGGATCAACGCAGGAGGTCAGACGATCCTTATGGTAACTCATTCAGTGAAAGCGGCGAGCAAAGCCGGACGCGTTTTGTTTATCCGTGACGGAGAAGTGTTCCATCAGGTATACAGAGGTCAGATGACGGACGAACAACTTTATCAGAAGATTTCGGATACGCTGACGATGCTTGCGACAGGTGGTGACAGACGATGAAAAAAGGATTTTATATCAGGCTGGCAGGGGAAGGCATTTCAAAAAACAGAAAATTGTATTTTCCGTATATTTTGACATGTATCTGTATGATCATGATGTACTATATCGTTTCTTTTCTGTCGATAAGTAAAGAACTGGCGTCTATCCGGGGCGGGGAAATGCTTCAGGGACTGCTCTCTATGGGAGTGTTTGTAGTTGCGGTATTCGCATTGATCTTTCTGTATTATACGAACTCGTTTCTTATAAGGAAAAGGAAGAAAGAACTTGGATTATATAATATTCTCGGGATGGGCAAACGTAATCTGGTAAGAATTCTTTTGTGGGAAAATATACTGACTGCCGTGATTTCTCTGGTTATCGGAATCGTGTTCGGAATTCTGTTCTCAAAACTTGCGGAACTTCTGGCAATTAAGCTTCTTGACGGGGCGACCGGATTCGGAGTTCATATAGAAATGAAGCCGATCCTTATGACAGTCGGTCTGTTTCTTGCGATCTTTCTGCTTATTATGATCCGCATGCTTGTGTCGGTATATAAACTTCGTCCGATTGAGATGCTCAGAAGTGAGAATGTCGGCGAAAAACCGCCGAAGGCAAACTGGCTCTTTGCATTTGCGGGAGCGGTGATCCTTGCCGGAGCATATTATCTGGCTGTGAAGATCATCGATCCGACAACTGCGATGCTTGTATTCTTTCTCGCGGTTGTTATGGTGATCATTGCCACATACCTTCTGTTTATTGCAGGTTCGGTCGCTCTTTGCAAGCTGCTGCAAAAGAGCAAAAAGTATTATTATAAGACGAGACACTTTGTATCTTTGTCACAGATGGTTTACCGAATGAAGAGAAACGGAGCGGGTCTGGCGTCGATCTGTATTTTATCTACGATGGTGCTTGTGACGATCTCGTCTACGATGTGTATTTATGCAGATACGGAATCGTCGATCAGAAACCGTTATCCACATGACATCACGATCGAGTGGAGCGGGAAAACATCCCTTCCGCAAAATGAGGACGGAACAGATACAGAATTAAAAGACAGCGTAGTGCAGCGTTTGACGCCGGAGATGACCATGACGTATAAAGAGGCTGTGGAAAAGGTGCTTGAATCTCATAAAGTAAAGGCTGAGAACTTGGAAAATTATAATCTTTACTCTCTTTCCGGAGTACAGTCAGACGATGTTTTAAGTATTGATTTTGAAAAGATGAAAGGGGAGATTTCCTCGATTAATGCAGGGATGTCAGGATCTGTGAAGACGATGTATTTTACAACAATGGATGATTACAACAAACTGAAAGGCACAGACAAGACTTTGGCTGAAGATGAGATGATGCTCTACTCATATAAAACAGATTATGAGTATGATTCCTTTACGATCGACGGCGTCGGAACATGGAAAGTAGAGACAATGAAAGAACCTCCGATAGGGGTAGGCAACGCCATGGCGAATATGCAGGGGTCATATCAGGTTGTTGTAAAAGATTTGTCTGTGATCGAAAAAATAGCGACTGCGTACGAAACGATCAATGCAAAACCTTTGCAGGACGGAACATTGTACCTGCTTTCCCTGAAAGAATGTTATGACTTTGATCTGAAATGTGATGAAGAAAAACAGATAGAGATTTACAAGGATATTTTGGAATCTTTTGAGCATATATCCGAAGCGGCAGATGAACAGGGCAATCGGATGGGAGATTCGCTGGCAAATTATTATGCGGACAGTAAAGCGTACGGTAAAGGAGATTTCATTGCGCTCAACGGCGGATTGTTTTTCCTCGGAGTGCTTCTCGGAGCGGTATTCCTGTTCGGTACTGTGCTGATTATGTACTACAAGCAGATTTCCGAAGGATATGAAGATCAGGATCGCTTTAATATTCTTATGAAAGTGGGAATGACAAAGAAAGAAGTGAAGCAGACGATCAACTCTCAGGTGCTTACTGTATTTTTCATGCCTCTGATCATGGCGGGAATTCATCTTGCGTTTGCATTTCCGATGATTCAGAAAATACTGATGCTTATGTCAGGCGTGGAAGCGAAAGTATTTGTGATCGTGACGATCGGATGTTATCTCGTGTTTGCACTCTTCTATGTACTTGTTTATGTCGTAACGTCAAAAAGCTATTATACGATCATAAGCAGTAAGGAAAAATAGAAAAAATCAATAAATTTCTATTCATACCCGGGAAACAATGTTATACTTGAGTATATCAATACAGCGATCCGCAGAGAGGAGTGGCACATATGATGAAACACACGATTATCACGATCGGAAGGCAATTCGGAAGCGGCGGGCATGAAGTAGGAAATCGATTGGCAGAACGGCTTGACATTCCGCTTTACGATCATAATCTGATCCGCATGGCGGCGCAGGAGCTTCGGATCAGCAGTGAAGATGCGACGCAGGTAGACGAGACGATTCTCGGAAGATTTCTCACGGCATATATAGTCAGTACAGGAAACTATACTGCATTTATGAGCGGAGACGAGTCGGGAGAACCTCTAAGTGATCTCGTCTTTAACAGGCAGTCGGCGATCATAAGGAAACTTGCGGAGAAAGGTCCGGGAATTTTTGTCGGAAGATGTGCGGATTATATCCTCGGAGATTATTCAAACTGCATCAATACGTTTATTTATGCATATAAGGACGATCGTATCCGCAGAATCATGAAGCTTTATGAACTAAACGAAAAGCAGGCGGCAGATAAGATCAAAAAGACAGACCGCGAAAGGAAGCTTTATTATGAGGCAAGGACCGGCCGCGAATGGGGTGGAATCGAGTCGAACAGCATGATGTTTAATACGAGTCTTTTAGGGATCGACGGAGCGGTGGATGCTCTCGAAGCTATTTACCGCAAATGGGATGCCGGGAGAGACGTCGAGTCATAAAATGCCGGCATATATGTAAAATGAATGACACGTCATGCAGGGGAGTTTTTATTTCGGAAGAAAAAGCCGGATAGATACAAAATAAAGCAGTTAAAAACGGGTACGTGAAAAAAACCGAGCGTACTCGTTTTTTCTTATTGATAATCCTATATTTTTTGTGGTATAATCCTTATTAATCATGATAAACAGAGAAGAGATCGTTTATCGGAACAATAAGAGAAATGAAAGGGAATGAGACATGAGTTTTATATCGTATTTGATTAATGGAATCAGTCTTGGAAGTGTCTATGCGATCATAGCGCTTGGGTATACGATGGTTTATGGGATTGCGAAGATGCTGAACTTCGCCCATGGCGACGTTATTATGATCGGTGCGTATATGGCGCTGATCACGATGATGAAGGCGGGGATGTCGCCGATCCTTGCGATCGTTGCCGCTGTAATCGTGTGTACGGTACTCGGAATCTTGATCGAACGTATCGCGTACAAACCGCTGCGTAACGCATCGTCTTCACTTGCCGTATTGATCACGGCGATCGGCGTAAGCTACCTTCTCCAGAATACGGCGCTTCTCGTATTCGGGGCGAACGCACAGACGTTTCCGTCGGTTATTAAGTGGAAAGGTTTGTCTTTGGCAGGCGGCAAGCTGAACATTTCAGGGGAGACGATCGTGACGATCGCGGCATGTGTAGTGATCATGATCGTACTGATGCTGTTCGTGCAGAAATCAAAGCCGGGTCAGGCAATGCGCGCTGTATCGGAAGATAAAGGCGCGGCTCAGCTTATGGGAATCAATGTAAACGGAACGATCGTTCTTACGTTTGCAATCGGGTCGGCGCTGGCGGCTGTTGCAGGTGTGCTTTTGTGTTCGGCATATCCGAGCCTGACGCCGTATACAGGAGCGATGCCGGGTATTAAGGCGTTCGTAGCGGCTGTATTTGGAGGAATAGGTTCGATACCGGGAGCGTTTATCGGAGGAATTCTGCTCGGTGTGATCGAGATTTTCGGAAAAGCATACATTTCGTCACAGATGGCGGATGCGATCGTATTCGCGGTACTTATCATTGTGCTTCTTGTGAAACCTACAGGTTTGTTAGGTAAGAAAATTCAAGAGAAAGTGTAGGTGATCAGAGCGATGGATAAATTAAAAAATATGAAAAAAACTACAAAAAATAATATCATCACATATGCTCTTGTTATCGCGGCATTTGTGATCATGCAGTCACTGATCAACGCCGGAAGTATTTCCAGCCTTCTTGAAGGATTGATGGTTCCGCTTTGTATTTATATTATTATGGCTGTGTCGCTGAACCTCGTAGTCGGCGTACTTGGAGAATTGAGCCTCGGACATGCGGGCTTTATGTGTGTCGGCGCGTTTGCAAGTGCATTCTTTTCAAAATGCATGAGAGATACGATCGAATCGGCTTCACTGCGCTTCTTTCTGGCTCTTTTGATCGGAATTGCGGCTGCTGCGATCTTCGGCATTCTGATCGGAATTCCGGTTCTGCGTCTGAAAGGCGACTATCTGGCGATCGTGACATTGGCATTCGGAGAGATCATTAAAAACCTCGTAAACGTATTGTATATAGGTAAAGATTCCAACGGTTTTCATTTTTCGACAAAAGATGTGATGGCGCTGAATATGGAACCGGACGGAAAGGTTATCATTAACGGTCCGCAGGGGATTACGGGAACGCCGAAAGATGCGACGTTTTTTATCGGATTTATACTGATTCTGATTACGTTGTTTATCGTGCTTAATCTGATCCATTCAAGAGACGGACGCGCGATCATGGCGATCCGTGACAACCGTATCGCGGCGGAATCAGTCGGTATTAATATTACAAAATATAAACTGATGGCGTTTACGATATCTGCGGCGATGGCAGGAGCGGCAGGCGTGCTTTACGCTCACAATCTGTCTACGCTGACGGCGAATACAAACAACTTCGGTTATAATATGTCGATCATGATCCTTGTTTTTGTCGTTTTGGGCGGTATCGGAAATATCAGAGGTTCGATCATAGCGGCAGTGATCCTGACACTTCTTCCGGAGATGCTCCGTGGATTGTCAGATTACCGTATGCTGATCTATGCGATCGTTCTCATTGTCATGATGCTCTTTAACTGGGCGCCGAAAGCGATCGAGTGGAGAGAAAAATATCTTTCTTTCGGAAAGAAGAAAAAGGAGGCTGTAAAATAATGGCGTTACTGGAAGTTAAAAATCTCGGGATTTCATTTGGCGGTCTCCGTGCGGTAAACGGGTTTGACATTTCGATTGAAAAAGAAGCTCTGTACGGACTGATCGGTCCGAACGGCGCGGGAAAGACGACTGTATTCAACCTTCTTACAGGAGTATATAAGCCGGACAGCGGAAAAGTGCTGCTGGACGGAACGGATATTACAGGGAAAAACACGATTGAGATCAATAAGGCGGGAATCGCCCGTACATTTCAGAATATCCGGCTGTTTAAGCAGTTAAGTGTTCTTGATAACGTGAAAGTAGGACTTCACAATAAACATCATTATTCTACTCTTTCGGGAGTCTTAAGACTTCCCGGTTACAGAAAAGTGGAAAAAGAGATGGATGAGCAGGCAATGGAACTTTTGAAAGTGTTCAATCTGGAAGATGTGGCGCATGTTGCCGCCTCTAATCTTCCGTACGGACAGCAAAGAAGGCTTGAGATCGCCAGAGCGATGGCGACAGAACCGAAGCTTTTGCTGCTCGACGAGCCCGCTGCGGGCATGAACCCGAACGAGACGGGGGAATTGATGGACATGATCCGTTTTGTGAGAGAAAAATTCCATATGACGATCCTTTTGATCGAACATGATATGAAACTGGTAAGCGGCATTTGCGAGAAGTTGACGGTGCTCAACTTCGGAGAGGTGCTCTGTGAAGGTAAAACGTCGGATGTTTTGAACGATCCGCAGGTTGTTACCGCATATCTTGGAGAATAGGGGGAATCGTTATGGCAATGCTCGAAGTAAAAGATTTACAAGTATATTATGGTATGATCCAGGCGATCAAAGGCATTTCTTTTGAAGTAAATCAAGGAGAGGTCATCGCTTTGATCGGAGCAAACGGCGCGGGAAAGACGACGACGCTGCATACAGTTACAGGTCTGATCTCCCCGAAGAGCGGACAGGTGCTGTTTGAAGGAAAAGATATTACAAAAACTCCGGCTCATAAGATCGTCTCTATGGGGATGGCGCATGTACCGGAAGGAAGAAGAGTGTTCGCAGAATTAAGCGTTTATGAGAATTTGAGAATGGGCGCTTATACACGAAAAGATAAGGCGGAGATTGAAGAAACATTAAAAAGTGTCTATAAGCGTTTTCCGCGTTTGCAGGAACGTAAAAACCAGATGGCGGGAACATTAAGCGGCGGCGAACAGCAGATGCTCGCTATGGGGCGCGCGCTTATGTCCAAACCGAGGATTATTTTAATGGATGAACCGTCGATGGGACTTTCTCCGATCATGGTAAATGAAATCTTTGATATTATCCGTGCGGTGAGCGAAAGCGGAACGACAGTCCTTCTTGTAGAACAGAATGCGAAGAAAGCTCTTTCGATCGCCGACAGAGCATATGTGTTGGAGACAGGAAAGATCGTCCTTTCGGGAGATGCAAAAGAACTTCTGGAAGATGATTCGATTAAAAAGGCTTATCTCGGAGAGTAAAGGAGGCGTGTTTTAATGAGAAATATCGTCATCACAATTTCAAGACAGTACGGAAGCGGAGGGAAAACGATCGGGGCGATGCTTGCAAAAGAACTTGGCATCAACTGCTACAGCAGAGAGATCCTTCGTATGGCTTCCGAGGACAGCGGAATCAATGAAAAACTGTTTGGTATGTCGGACGAAAAGGTGCGCAGGGCAGGATGGTTTAAGCTTTTGAGCCGTCCGTATGAGGGCGGATTGATCCCGCCGGAAGACAGAGAGTTTACTTCGGACGATAACCTGTTCAATTATCAGGCAAAGGTGATCAAAGAGCTTGCGGCAAAAGAGTCGTGCGTTATTGTCGGAAGATGCGCAGATTATGTTTTAAAAGATTATCCGAATGTAGTCAGCGTATTCGTGCATGCAGACAGAAAGTTCTGTCTGGATCGTTCAATGGAACGTCACAGCATGACGGAAAAAGAGATGCAGAAATATATTGAGAAAACAGATCAGTACAGAGGTGATTTTTACAGATACCATACAGGTCATGAATGGGTCGATGCAAGAAATTACGATCTGTGTCTGAACAGTGGAAAACTCGGATTTGAGAAATGCGTAGAAGAGATCAAAGCGTATATAAAAGTACGGTTTGGCGAAACCTTATAACTTAAAAGAATAGCTTCAAGAGACTCCTCAGGGTACTGGGGAGTCTTTTTGGAATGCAAGCCGTTCGCCGCCATTGTCTATATAGATGCGTCCGCAGTAAGTAAATCCGTTTTTCTTCAGCATATTCTGCATAACGATATTGTTTTCGTGCGTATCGATCTTTAAATTTCCACATTGTGAAAATGCCCAGTCAAGACAAAAAGAGGCTGCGCCCTTTACTTTGCCGGATGAAGTGATCCGGTGGACAACGCCGTAGGGAGCATCGTTTTTCCATTGTCCGTCATAAATTTTCAGATAGGTCGGATCTATGCCGTCTTTATAGAAGAAAACGGCTTCGATAGTATCTTTTTCGATGCAGACGTATAAATTCCCGAAGCGGATATCTGTTTCAATCATGTTTTGAGGAGGATACGTCGTCCCCCATTGGCCGGGGTTTCCGTGTTCGCGCATGAATGCGCGGGCGTTTTCATATAACTGCATAATAGAATGTAAATCTTGTTGTGTTGCTTTTCGGATACGCATAATAAAAGTCCTTTCTTTCTTATAAAAAGCGCTGACGCCTGCTTTGTATTTTATTATTCAAATATTCTCATGTTTTTGGCGCTTCTTGTTCAAGATGTTTTGTGTTCTGGCAGACTTATAATAATATTATGTCATAATGTTTCCTCTTTCTCAACAGAAAAACAGTTATTTTTAGTGGACCTCATGGTAAAGACATCATAGATGAATGGTTGAATTTAATCTGAAATCGGATTATAATTAAACGAGAAAAATCCGATTTCGGATTTTTGAAAGGAGGGAAGGATAAAAGTATGGAAGGTATAAGAATGTATAAAGAAAAACAGAAAGTGGGGTTTGGCATGAATTATACGCAGTCGAGAGAATTAAAAGAGAACAACAGGATCTATCGGGAGATGGAGAGTATCTACCATGAAATATGTGTAAAAGCGGGAATATCGGACACTGACTTTATTGTGCTGTATAGTATCGTAGAGTTTGAAGACGGTTGCTGCCAGAGGAAAATCGCAAAACAGTATTCTATCAGTCGGCAGACAGTGAATTCTTCGGTGAAAAAATTAGTGCAAAACGGCTGCGTTGTATTGGAAAGCGGCAAAGGGCATGACAAGCAGATTGTTTTGACCGAAAAAGGAAAAGCGATGGCAAAACAAAAGATCATTCCCGTGATGGAGGCAGAGGCAGGCGTTTTTATGCATATGACAGAAGAGGAGAGAAAGAAACTTTTACGTTTGAATGCAAAATATATGGAAATTTTCAGACAAAAGGTAGGAGAATTAAGATTATGAACATACAGCTTTCGGATCACTTTACATACCGCAGACTGATTCGCTTTACAATATCAACAGTTCTTATGCTTATCTGTACGTCGATGTACAGTATTGTAGACGGACTTTTTGTGTCAAACTATGTCGGGAAAATGCCATTTGCGGCGACAAATCTGATCTGGCCGGTATCTATGGGAATCGCAGCAATCGGATTTATGCTCGGAACAGGCGGAAGCGCCATCGTAGCAAAAACGCTTGGGGAAGGTAAGAAGGAAAAAGCGAATCAATATTTTTCGATGATTCTTTATTTCGGTATTATCGTCAGCGTTATTTTTTCGGTTATCTGTTTTATCTTTACGCCGCAAATTGCCCGGATGCTCAAAGCGGATGGCGAACTTTTGGAACATTGCATCGTATACGGAAGAATTCTTTTTGCGACGCAGACGGCGTTTATTTTGCAGAATATGTTTCAAAGCTTTCTCGTTGCCGCGGAAGAGCCGGTTTTGAGCCTGAAGATCAATATTGCGGCCGGACTGACGAACGTTGTGTTTGATTACTTGTTTATCGCAGTATTTGAGTGGGGAGTGGCAGGAGCTGCGATCGCTACAGGAATGGGACAGATCGTAGGAGGGATCGCGCCGTTTTTCTTTTTTGCGAAAGGAAGCCGCAATGGGCTGCGGATCACTTGGAGAACGAAACTGTATAAAGATATTCTTCTGAAAACATGCATGAACGGTTCGTCGGAAATGGTGACGAATTTGTCGACGTCTCTTGTGAATATTCTTTATAACTTTCAGTTGATGAAACTTGCAGGTGCAGACGGTGTGGCTGCGTTTGGAGTCATTATGTATGTGAATTTTATCTTCGTTGCGGTTTTTATGGGATATTCGGTCGGAAGCGCTCCGATTGTAAGTTATCATTACGGAGCGGGGAATGACGCAGAGCTTCATAATTTATACAGGAAAAGTAAAAATATTTTGATTGTAGCGGGAATTGTACTGACGATAGCGGCGGAGATACTTTCAATGCCTCTTGTCAGGATTTTTGTAAATTATGATAAAGAGCTTCTTTTGATGACCGTTCGCGGATTCCGCCTGTTTTCTTTTTCGTTCTTGATTATGGGAATCAACATATGGGCGTCTTCTTTCTTTACGGCATTGAATAACGGATTTGTGTCGGCGGCTATTTCGTTTTTGAGAACGTTTTTGTTTCAGGTGGCGGCAGTATGTTTCCTTCCTCTGATTATCGGTATCGACGGAGTGTGGACGTCCGTTTTGGCTGCAGAAACGATGGCTTTGGCGGTGACAATTATATTTTTAATAAAGGAGAAGAAAAAGTACCGCTACTGAAAGTATGATAATGATTTAACAAACACAATATATAGTAAATATAAGAGCGTATACAGGCAAAATTGTACTAAATCAAGAACAAAGGCGTTTTTGAGAAGGATTCTCGTTATAATGGTTGTTTTTTCCTTCGGGTGATGTTATACTAGCGCATGTGGCAATGAGATACAAATTACGATATCATTTGGACTGTTTAACCGCTCATTGCATGAACCGAAAGCGCAGATGATGTGCTTCGGTATGAAACGAATAAATTTATTAAGATTTCAGAGGAGGCTTTCAAATTATGGCACAATTTGATCAGTGGGCAGGATTTTCCGGAAAGAACTGGAAAAATTCTGTAGATGTACGCGATTTCATTCAGGAGAACTACACACCGTATGACGGAGACGAATCATTCCTGGAAGGACCTACAGAGGCAACAGATAAACTGTGGGGAAGACTTCAGGAGCTGCAGAAAGAGGAACGTGCAAAAGGCGGCGTTCTTGACATGGAGACAGAAGTTGTATCCGGTCTTACAGCATACGGCCCGGGATATATCGACGAGAGCATGAAAGACCTGGAGAAAGTTGTCGGACTTCAGACAGACAAACCGCTTAAGAGAGCGTTTATGCCTTACGGTGGTATTAACATGGCAGTAAAGGCTTGTACAACTTACGGTTATGAGCCGAATGAAAGATTGAAAGAGATCTTTACAAAATATCATAAAACACATAACCAGGGAGTATTCGACATCTACACACCGGAGATGAAGAAAGCCCGTCACAACAAGATCATCACAGGACTTCCGGATACATACGGACGCGGACGTATCGTAGGCGACTACCGTCGTGTTGCTCTGTACGGTATTGATTTCCTGATCGAGAAAAAACAGTACGACTTCGAGCGTTATGCAAGACACGGCATGAAAGGAACAGACTTCCGTCTTCGTGAAGAGATCGCAGATCAGATTCGCGCACTTCAGCAGATGAAAGAGATGGCAGCAATCTACGGATATGATATTTCACAGCCGGCAAAAGATGCAAAAGAAGCAGTACAGTGGCTGTATTTCGGATACCTTGCGGCGATCAAGACACAGAACGGAGCTGCAATGAGTGTCGGACGTATCTCTACATTCCTTGATATTTATATTGAAAGAGATATGAAGAACGGTGTTCTGACAGAGAGCGAAGCTCAGGAATTGATCGACCACATGGTTATGAAGTTCCGTATGGTTAAATTCGCAAGAATCCCGTCATACAACGAGCTGTTCTCAGGAGACCCGGTATGGGCAACACTTGAAATGGGTGGTCTCGGACAGGACGGACGTTCTATGGTAACAAAGAACGACTTCCGTTTCCTTCACACACTTGAGAACATGGGACCGTCTCCGGAGCCGAACCTGACAGTTCTTTACTCAGAAAGACTTCCGGAAAACTTCAAGAAATATACATCTTTGATTTCTGTAAAGACAAGTTCCGTACAGTACGAAAACGATGATGTTATGCGTCCGGTTTGGGGCGATGACTACAGCATCTGCTGCTGTGTATCCGCAACTCAGACAGGTAAAGAGATCCAGTTCTTCGGAGCAAGAGCAAACCTTGCAAAATGCCTGCTTTACGCGATCAACGGCGGTGTTGACGAGAAAACAAAAGTACAAGTAGCTCCGGCTTACAGACCAATCACATCAGAGTATCTTGATTACGATGAAGTAATGGAGAAATATGACGAGATGATGGAGTGGCTGTCCAAACTGTATGTTGATACATTGAACATGATCCACTACATGCATGACAAATACTACTATGAAGCAGCAGAGATGGCTCTTATCGATACAGATGTAAGACGTACATTTGCAACAGGTATCGCAGGATTCTCACATGTAGTAGACTCCTTAAGCGCAATCAAATATGCGAAAGTAAAAGTAATTCGTGACGAAGACGGTCTTGCAACAGACTTTGAGATCGAGGGAGACTTCCCGAGATACGGTAACGATGACGACCGTGCAGACGATATTGCGATCTGGCTGCTCAAGACATTTATGCACAAATTGAGCAAATGCCACACATACAGAGATTCTGAGCCTACAACATCGATCCTGACAATTACATCAAACGTAGTTTACGGAAAAGCAACAGGAACTCTTCCGGATGGAAGAAAAGCAGGCGAGCCGCTGTCACCGGGAGCAAACCCGTCTTACGGCGCAGAGAAGAACGGTCTTCTTGCTTCCCTGAACTCTGTAGCAAAACTTCCGTACGAGCTGGCTCTTGACGGAATCTCTAATACACAGACGATCAGCCCGAATGCACTCGGACATGATGATGACGAGCGTAAAGTAAATCTTGCCCGCGTAATGGACGGATACTTCCATCAGGGAGCACACCACCTGAACGTAAACGTATTCGGTACAGATAAACTGATCGACGCTATGGAGCACCCGGAAAAACCGGAATATGCAAACTTTACAATCCGTGTATCAGGATATGCCGTTAAGTTTATCGACCTGACAAGAGAGCAGCAGTTAGACGTAATCGCAAGAACTTGCCACGAGTCTATGTAATAAATAGTAACAGTTCAGTCCGCGCCATTCGTAAAACTGCACTGTATGGCTGAACTGTTACAATAAATAAAGGTCTGCAGATTTCTTTAGAAAGAAAAATGTGACTATAAGATGAAGAAAGTCCGGTTCTTTTGCTTGAGATATGATCTTTGGCAGAAGAACCGGTTTCTTTATAAATCTTTATAAAATGAAAAGGAGACGCCGGAATGGAACAGGCAAACGAAATAAAAGGATACGTTCATTCACTTGAAAGTTTTGGATCAGTAGACGGACCGGGAGTACGATACGTGATCTTTTTGACAGGATGCGCTATGCGCTGTCAGTTCTGTCATAACCCGGATACATGGAATCTTAAGAAAGGAACGCTGTATACGGCAGATGAGCTTCTGAAAACAGCTCTGCGCTATCGCACTTACTGGGGAGATAAAGGCGGGATCACGGTAAGCGGAGGAGAGCCTCTTCTTCAGATTGACTTCTTGATTGAATTGTTCCGCAAAGCGAAGGAAGCCGGAGTCCATACAACGCTTGATACAAGTGGAAATCCGTTTACGAGAGAAGAACCGTTTTTCGGGAAAGTACAGGAACTGATGAAATATACAGATCTTGTGATGCTCGATATAAAACATATCGATGATGAGCAGCATAAGATATTAACAGGATGTACGAATGAAAATATTCTTGATTTCGCTAAATATTTGGATGAGATTAAAAAACCTGTCTGGATTCGTCATGTCCTTGTTCCGCAGAGGAGCGACGATGACGGAGCGCTTGGAAAACTCCGTGAATTCATTGACGGACTAAGTAATGTGGAAAAAGTCGAAGTCCTTCCGTATCATACGCTCGGAGCATATAAATGGAAAGAACTCGGATATGAGTATCCGTTGGAGGGGATTGATCCTCCGACAAAAGAGCGGATTGAAAATGCAAATAAAATACTGCGTACAGCGGAATGTAAGTAAAAACGAAAGTATCGGGATACAGAAGATGAATTTTGTATCCCGATACTTTTTGATACGCCTGAAAGAGTGGGCGTTTTATGTTGACTGTACTATTTGAGTGTGTGTGCCGCGAAAAAGAAACAGGAATGAAAACAGGCATACAATCGCTTCGGTGACAGGAACGGTAAGCCAGATCCCTGTCAATCCAAATAATGACGACAAAATCCATGCGGCAGGAATGATCAGTATAAAGCCTCTTAAAACAGAGATGACAAATGCAAGTTTTGGTTTGTCGCATGAACATAAAAATGCAGATGCTATAATGTTCACTCCGGCAAAAAATAAGTTGATAAAATAAATTCTCATGCCTCCGGAAGCGATAGTTGTCAACAGAGGATCATCCGCCTTGTTGAATGCTTCGGCGATAGGAACAGAAAAAAGACTGATCGTTATGTAGGAAACAAGCGAAAGGAGAAGGCTTGTGATCAGCGCATATTTTCGTATACTGTTTTGTACATGCTTTCCTTTTGCATCGGCATGTCTGCTGACGATAGGCTGTATGCCCTGCGCGATCCCTGTAAAAACAGAAGTGAGGACAAGGGCGATATTTGCAAGGATTCCGTAGGCGGCAACACCTGTATTTCCGTTCAACTTAAGGATCAGGAAATTGAATACGATAATAACGATTCCAGAGGAAAGCTCCAGTACAAGAGAGGAAACTCCCAGGAAACAAATATCAGCGGCGCGTTTTAATGACAGCCGTATTTTTGTAATATGAAACCGGTTGTTTTTCTTTATAAAATGGACAGACATGATGAGCATACTGATCACAGGAGCAGTTGCAGTCGCAGTGGCGGCTCCTGCCATTTCCATGCCAAGCGGATAGATAAAAATATAGTCCAGTACAATGTTGGCAAGACTTCCGATAAGCATTCCCGCCATAGAAAGTCTGGGAGCTCCGTCGTTTCTCACAAAACAAAGAAGAAGATTGTTTCCGAGAAAGAGCGGGGAGAAGAGAAGCAGTATGCGGATGTAGTCGGAGGCGTAACCGATCGTGTCGTGATCGGCGCCGAGTATGGCGGAAATCTCTTCTGAACAAAATGCTCCCGCAAAGGAGAAGAAAAGTGCGCAGAGAGCGGCCAAAAGCAGAGCATGTGTAAAAGCAGTGCGGTGTGTATCGCTGTCCGGGCGTGTCGATGAAAGCGAGTAGCGGGCGGCTCCGCCCATACCGATCATCAGACCGATCCCGTTCATAAGGTTGTATGCAGGGAGCGTCAGATTGAGCGCCGCGAGGGCGTCTGCGCCGATTCCCCTTGCAATGAAAAAAACGTCGGCCAGAATATAGCAGGAAAATCCGATCATGCCGAGGACGTTTGATGATACATATTTAAAAAAAGTATGGAAGATCGATTGTTCGTTTTGTCTTGCAGCGTTCATAAAAGTTCCTTCCGTAAAAAAGGCATCTGACGATGCATTTTCTCTGAAAATATTTCAAGAAAGAGTGCGAAGCCAAATGCGTTGAAATGTAAGCTTTCTATCAAAAGTCTATTTTGTATGGTCTTATTGTTTGCGACGCTATCGTACCATAGAACAAAGGGAAAATCAAATCTTTTTTAATTCCCCGATCAGGTGTATGATATAATAGATCGGCGCAAACGGAAATAGCGCCGGAAAATGAGCAAAACGGAAGCAGATGCGAAAGAAACAGATGCGATGAAAGCAGGCGCGAAAGAAACAGACAGAAGAATGACGGAAAGGGGTTTATAATATGAATAAGAAGGAAATATTAGAGATAAGAAAGCAGTTTACTCCGGCAAATTGTGCGATTACACGTATATGCGGGTGTTATGTAGATCATGAGAAAGAAAAGAAGATGGAATCAAAAGAAGCTTTTTTGTCATTGCCGGAAGAAGAGGCGTTTAAATATTTTGACATTTTTAAAAAGACGCTTTCCGGTACGGTCGGGAAAAATATATTGAATATGGAATTTCCGATCGATGCGGAGATGCCCGGGGGAACGCAGGAGTTTCTTTTGAAGCTTCGCAGCAGCAAGCTTCAGGATGATATGCTTTTGGAAGAGTTTTATGATAAAGTCATCGAGGCATACGACTGTGCCGAGAATTATTACATTATTTTGATCCATGCGATGTATGATGTTCCGGGAAAATCTTCCGACGGGATCGAAATGTTCGACGCGTCTGACGAAGTGTATGAATATTTGCTTATGAGTCTCTGCCCGGTGTCTTTGTCGAAAGCAGGATTGAGTTATAATGCGGAAAGCAACTGCATTCAGGATCGGATAAGAGACTGGATCGTAGATATGCCCGATAAAGGATTTTTGTTCCCTGCCTTTAATGACCGAAGCACGGATTTACATAGTATGCTATATTATACGAAGAAATCAGAAGATTTACAGCCCGGAATGATCGATCAGCTTTTCGGAACGAAGATGCCGATGTCTGCCGATACGCAGAAAGAAACGTTTAAAATGTTGATCGAAGACACGCTTGGTGAGGACGGAGATTATGAGACCGTCAGAAATATTCATGAAACGCTGAATCAGTTGATAGAAGAACATAAGGAAGAACCGGAACCGCTGGCGCTTGATCTGACAGATATGAAGAAAGTGTTTGAGCAAAGCGGTGTAGAGGCGGAAAAGATGGAAAGTTTCGACCGCAATTTCACGGAAAATGCAGGAGAAAAAACATCGCTTTTAGCATCTAATATTGCAGAGACGAGAAAGTTTCAGATTGAAACTCCGGACATCGTTATTAAGGTAAATCCGGAAAGAGCGGATCTCGTTGAGACGAGGATCATTGACGGACGCCGCTGTCTTGTGATACCGGTGGACGATCATATAGAAGTAAACGGAATCAATGTGCAGACGATCAAAATGAAAGAACGGGAAGAAAATCAGGAGACATATAATTAACCTACTAAATAAAATTAGTCAAAAAGTATGAAAAAAATGTGAAGTCAACATGTATATGTTGACTTTTTTGTGTTATATTACTAATATATTATTTAGTTATCTAACTAATAAATAAAAAGTAAGAGGGAGGCATAACATGTTTCAATGTGATATAAACGATGCTCCGGTGATCGGGATATTGGGAATTGTGTCGCACCGGGCGAAAGTTGCGGCAAAAGATATGTACAGTGTATTTGATCTAAACAGAAGTCAGGCAAGTATTTTACTTACGCTTCATCACTGTGAGTCTATGTCGCAGAAGGATCTGGCAAAGCAGTTGAATATTACCGCTCCGTCGATTACATCATCGATCCGTAAAATGGAACAGTTTGGATATATTGCAAGACAGACAGATCCTGCGGATCAGAGAGTTATGCGGTTGGCGCTTACAGAGAAAGGACGTTCGTGCATTCAATCTATAAAAGACGTGACGGATAAAATGGAGGAGATCCTGCTTAAAGGAATGAGCGTAGAAGAAAAAATATTGTTTCGCAGGCTTTTAGTTCATGTAAACAATAATATTGATCAATATGAAAGGAAAGAAAAGATATGAAAAACTTATTTAAGTATGCGTCCGAGCACTGGAAAGCGCTTCTTGCGATCGTGGCCATTTTGATCGTGCAGGCGTATTGTGATCTGTCTTTGCCTGCATATACTTCGGACATCGTCAATGTGGGAATCCAACAAGGCGGAGTTGAAGATCATATACCGGATGCGATTTCCGCGGAAGATATGGAGACACTTTTGCTTTTTACTTCTGAAAAAGACGGAAAAACTGTTTTGTCGGCATATGAAAAGGATGACAAAACATATGAAGAACAGGCTTATGTCTTAAAAGATACTGTAAAAGAAGATACGGATAGGACGGAAAAATTAAGCGGTATTCTGGCAGCGCCTATGATGATGGCGGCAGGATTTGAATCAGGAAGCGATATGACCGCAGATATCGAAGAACAGTTGAAAGCACAGCTTCCTCCGGAAATGATATCGGAAGATATGACGGTTTTGGATATTTTGAAAATGATGCCGCAGGAGCAGAAACAGGCATTTGTATCGGAGATAGAAAAAAAGACGGAAGAACTTCCTGATACGATCACAGAGCAGGCTGCCGTAAATTATGTAAAAGAAGCTTATGCAGATCTCGGTATCGATATGGATGAATTGCAGTTTCGCTATCTGTTTTCAACAGGAGCAAAAATGATCGGTCTTGCATTTCTCGGAATGGTGGCAAGCGTTCTTGTCGGATTTCTTGCATCCCGCGTCGGAGCGGCGGCAGGACGCGATCTAAGAGGAAGAGTGTTTAAGAAAGTCGTAGGATATTCAAGCAATGAGTTCGATCATTTTTCCACGGCGTCTTTGATCACGAGAAGTACAAACGATATCCAACAAGTACAGTTTATTATCGTGATGCTGCTTAGAATTGTACTTTATGCGCCGATTCTTGCGATCGGAGGCATTGTGCAGGTATTTCAGACAAATGTTTCAATGTCCTGGATCATCGGTCTGGCAGTTGTTTTGATCGCTTTAGTCGTTTTGGTTTTGTTTGCGGTTGCAATGCCGAAATTTAAGAGCCTGCAGAAATTAGTTGATAAAGTGAACCTTGTTATGAGAGAAATATTGACCGGACTTCCTGTGATCAGGGCGTTTAGTACAGAGAAGCATGAGGAAAAGCGGTTTGACAAAGCAAATATGGATCTGATGAAAACAAATCTGTTCGTAAATCGCGCGATGACGTTTATGATGCCGATCATGATGCTTATTATGAACGGGATCTCGGTTTTGATCATGTGGTCCGGTGCAAAAGGAATCAACGACGGACAGATGCAGGTCGGAGATATGATGGCGTTTATCCAGTATACGATGCAGATTATTATGGGATTCCTTATGATATGCATGTTGTCGGTTATGCTTCCAAGAGCGGCTGTTGCGGCAGATCGTGTGGATGAGGTTCTGTCCAGCAGGACGGTGATCCATGATCCGAAAACACCGAAAAAATTTGAAGAAAAACAAAAAGGTGTGCTCACATTCGACCATGTTTCTTTCAAATATCCGGGTGCGGATGAAAATGTTCTTGAAGATATTACATTTACGGCAAAACCGGGAGAAACGACAGCGATTATCGGAAGTACCGGAAGCGGAAAATCAACGCTTGTCAATCTGATCCCCCGTTTTTATGATGTGACGGACGGAAGTATCCGTTTGGATGGAACAGATATTCGTGAAGTGACACAGCATGATTTGAGAGATAAACTTGGGTATGTTCCTCAGAAAGGACTGTTGTTCTCAGGTGATATCGCATCGAATATTATGTTCGGGAATCCGGAAGGCGGCGGGCAGGAGATGAAAGAAGCTGCGCAGATAGCGCAGGCAACAGAGTTTATCGAAGCAAAGCCGAACAAATATGAAAGTCCTATTTCGCAGGGCGGATCGAATGTGTCCGGAGGCCAGAAACAGAGACTTTCAATCGCAAGGGCGATCGCAAAACGACCGGAAGTGTTTATTTTTGACGACAGTTTTTCGGCGCTTGACTTCAAGACAGACGTTGCTCTACGGAAAGCTTTGAAAAAGCGGACGAAAGAAAGTACGGTGCTGATCGTGGCACAGCGAATCAGTACGATTTTAAATGCAGAACAGATCATTGTACTTGATGATGGAAAGATTGCAGGAATCGGTACACATAAAGAGCTTCTTAGAAACTGTGAAGTTTACAAACAGATTGCGGCATCCCAGTTGTCTGAAAAAGAACTTCAAGATGGAATGCAAAGTGAAGACAGAAAAACGGAAGATATAAAAAGTGAAACGATAAAAACAGAAGAAAGAAAAGAAGCAATCAGTGCAAAAACAGCGGAACAGGAGGTGAGAAGCGATGTCTAGGCACGGAATGAAAGGTCCTCATGGAGGAATGCGAGGAGGAGCAAAAGCAAAGGATTTTAAAGGCTCGCTTAAAAAACTTGTAAAATATATGAGCGTATATAAAGTGCAGATGCTTTTTGTCGCTGTTTTCGCAGTATGCGGAACGGTATTTAACATTGTCGGACCGAAAATATTAGGTAAGGCTACAACAGAGATTTTTAACGGGCTTGTCAGTAAAGTATCGGGCGGATCGGGAATGGATTTCGGAAAAATCGGACAGATCCTTCTTATTACTCTCGGTCTGTATGTAGTCAGCGCGCTTTGTTCCTTTATTCAGGGAATGATTATGACCGGAATCTCACAGAAAACGACGTACCGATTGAGAAAAGATATTACGGAAAAGGTCAATCGGATGCCGATGGATTATTTTGATACGAAGCCTGTCGGAGAGGTGCTCTCCCGTGTGACAAATGATGTAGATACTCTCGGACAGAGTTTGAACCAAAGCGCGACGCAGCTTATTACTTCTGTGACGACTCTGATAGGAGTTCTCGTTATGATGCTTTCGATCAGTCCGCTTATGACGGTTGTGGCGCTGTTGATCCTGCCGATTTCCGTTGGCCTGATCTCATTCGTTATGAAACATTCGCAGAAATATTTCAGCGGACAGCAGGAATATCTCGGAAATGTAAACGGTCAGGTCGAGGAAGTGTACAGCGGACACAACGTGATCAAGGCATTTAACAAAGAAGACGATGTGATCCGTGAATTTGACCGGACAAATGATAAATTGTATGAATCTGCATGGAAATCCCAGTTTTTCTCTGGAATGATGATGCCGGTCATGCAGTTTGTAGGGAACTTAGGTTATGTAGGAGTAGCGATACTCGGAGGTTTTCTGGCGATTAAAAAGACAATAGAAGTCGGAGATATCCAGTCATTTATTCAGTATGTGAGAAACTTTACACAGCCGATCCAACAAGTTGCTCAGGTGACAAACATGCTTCAGCTTGCGGCGGCATCATCGGAGCGGGTGTTTGAATTCCTCGAAGAAAAGGAAGAAGATCAGACGGTTGAACACCCTGTTTCGGTAGAAGGACTTCACGGAAATGTACAGTTTGAAAATGTTCATTTCGGATACAATCCGGAAAAGATCATCATTAACGATTTCTCTGCAAATGTAAAAGAAGGTCAGAAAATCGCAATCGTCGGTCCTACAGGAGCCGGAAAAACAACGATGATCAAACTGCTCATGCGCTTTTATGATGTAAACAGCGGTTCGATCAAGATCGACGGCCATGACGTAAGAGACTTCAACAGAAGCGAACTAAGAGAAATGTTCGGAATGGTACTTCAAGATACATGGCTCTTCCACGGAACGATCATGGATAACATCCGTTACGGAAAACTCGACGCAACAGAGGAAGAAGTTATACAGGCAGCAAAAGCAGCACATGTTCACCGTTTCGTCCAGACACTTCCGGGAGGCTATCAGATGGAAATCAATGAAGAAGCAACAAACATCTCACAAGGACAAAAACAGCTTCTTACGATCGCAAGAGCAATACTTGCAGATCCGAAGATCCTCATTCTTGACGAAGCGACAAGTTCCGTCGATACAAGAACAGAAGTAAGAATCCAAAAAGCAATGGATAATTTGATGAAAGGCAGAACAAGTTTCGTTATCGCCCATAGATTATCGACAATCCGAGACGCAGATCTCATTCTCGTTATGAAAGACGGCGATATCATCGAACAAGGAACACACACACAACTCCTCGCCCAAAACGGCTTCTACGCCGAACTATACAATTCACAGTTTGAATCAACAGATCAGACCTGCGCATAAAAAAGAGGACTCCGCAGCGTAAGCTTGCTTACAAGGTGCGGAGTCCTCTTTTTTAAGCATAGGGCGGACGCCCGTCAGTGAGATGAAGAGCGAAGCGATGAAATCGAACTGGGGTCTGATCGGACGGAGAGAAAACATAACCTGCGCATAAAAAAGAAGTTCTCTGCTGAGCAAGCTTGCTTGCAAAAGGCAGAGACTTCTTTTTTAAGCATAGGGCGGACGCCCGTCAGTGAGATGAAGAGTGAAGCGATGAAATCGAACTGGGGTCTGATCGGACGGAGAGAAAACATAACCTGCGCATAAAAAAGAAGTTCTCTGCTGAGCAAGCTTGCTTGCTTACAAGGTGCGGAGTCCTCTTTTTTAAGCATAGGGCGGACGCCCATCAGTGAGATGAAGAGTGAAGCGATGAAATCGAACTGGGGTCTGATCGGACGGTGGAGTTGAGTTCTGATCGGATGCAAATGATTTTTGTATGTGGTATGATGGGAGTTGAACTGCACTGAGTTTTTACAACCGAAGCTTGAGTGCAAGATCTTTCGCACATATAACACGAAAGAATACTAAAAAGGAAAGCAGTTTAAAGAACGAGTATTCTCAGGAACAGGTGAGGTGGCAACATGTTAAAAAAGAGTTTTTATTTTTTTATGTCAGTTGTAGAAACAGGAAGCTTTTCGCAGGCGGCGAAAAAGCACTATTTGTCGCAGGCTGCCATTAGCCAGCAGATTTCTAAACTGGAAGAAGAAGTCGGAGTTCGTTTATTTGACAGGAGTAAATACCGCCCTGAATTGACGGAAGCCGGTAAATATTATTATCAGAAGATCAAACAGTTATCTGAGGAATATGAGAAAATCGAGAAACAGACGCGTTATATTCAAAAAAAGAATTCGCAGAAAATAGTAGTGGGGATTACAGGTCCGTTTGAAAATAAATATCTTCCCCGTATTATCAATGAATATAAAGAAGGGCATGAAACGCATTTTGATGTTCGTGTTTATACATTTGAAGAGGGGAAAAAGCTGTTGGAGGCAGGAGATATTGATATTGCTTTTGGTCTGTCATCAGAGTTTTCTGTAAACCCGGATATTTCTTATGAAACGATTCATCAGTCGGAAACGTGTATTGTATGCAGCAGAAAAAACAGATTAAGTCAGTATAAAAGCATCAACCCCATTTTAGTAAAAGACGAGCCGATGATCACGTTATCTTCGCAGATGGGCAGAAAGTTTTATGATGATTTTATGAAGGCGTTTATATTGGATGGGTTTGAACCGAATATTGTAAAAGAAGTGAATTCTCTTTCGGAGTATTTTATATCTATAAAACTGGATGAAGGAATAGGATATACAGGCAGAGAGGTTGTGCCGGAAGAGGAAGATCTGTGCACTGTAAAAATAGTAGGAAGTCATCATCATGCAGATTTTGCGGTGGCTTATTTAAAAGAAAATAAAAAACAAAGTGTTGTTCAGTTTTATGAATATATTGTAGCATATTTTAAAGATTATAAGAAAAACTTATAGTCTTTATAGAAAAGCAGGTAGTTTCTTTTTGCTTGTTAAAATATTATCATTACAGTATGAAAAGCAAAGGAGAAATGAAACGATGGGTAAATTATTATTGACAGGTGTTGACGGAAATTTAGGTGAAACTGCCGCTGAAATTTTGCTTACTTTAGAACCGAAAGAGAATCTGATCTTTTGTGGTTATAGTGAAGAGGCGCTCAAAAAATATGCAGATATGGGAGTCGAGACTCGTCAGACAAACTTTAACAACGCAGATGGATTGTCGGAGGCATTCAAAGGAGCAGATGCGCTGGCTCTTATTTCGATGCCGTTTGTAGGAGCGAAAAGGCAGAAAGCTCATAAAAATGCGATAGATGCGGCAAAAGCGGCAGGAGTAAAACAGATTATTTATACTTCGTTAGTGAATGCAGACGATGAGACAAATCCTAGTGTTGAAAAGAAAGACCACATTTATACAGAAAATTATATAAAAGAGGTCGGCTTAGATTATCAGTTTATGAGAAATTCACAGTATGCAGAGGCGATGGTCACAAATTACTTTACTTATGTAAAAATGGGAACTCCGCTCACAAATTCACAGGGCGACGGATTGATGGCTTATATCTCCAGAAAAGACTGTGCGAAGGCTGTGGCATACGCGCTCCACAGATCGGGCGAGTTTACACGGAAAGTTTGGGACATTAACGGACCGGAGCTGATGACGATTACTCAGTTTATCGAGATCGGAAATGAATCTACAGGAAATAATCTGACGTTTCAGAATGTAACGGATGAAGAAAACTATCAAATATGGGATGCTATGGGAGTGCCGAGAACGACGGACGGCGTATTCCTGGAAGACAGTGAAGCTCCGTTTTCAAGCGATGGAATGGTGACGTTTGCGCAGGCGATCAGAGAAGGAAAAATGGATATCTTTACTGATGATTTCAAAAAACTGACAGGGGATGATCCAATCACCGTGAAATATATGTTCGATCATAACGAAGATTTTCAGATCGGTGCAAGACATTCAAAAGATGATTAAATACTTTTGAAAGGAACATCGGAAAATGAATGAACAGAAAATGAACTACGAACATGTTTTAAGTCCTATCAAAATCGGCCCCATGACATTGAAAAACAGAGTTTCTTTCACTCCTGTATGGCCGTCCTTTGCGACGGCGGACGGTCATGTAAACCGTGAATTGATTGAATGGGTAAGGGATATCGTAAAAGGCGGAGCGGCATGTATTAATATCGGATGTGGCTGCGTCAATCGAAATCTCCCTCCGTTTGTCACTCATCTGCTGCGAATGAGCGAAGAAAGTGTCGTAAATGAAATGACGATCTTATCAGATCTTGTCCATATGTATCAGTGCAAGATCGGAATAGAACTTTTTGCCATTAATATGTATGGCGGAAACTTCGCAGACAGAGATCACAACGGCGATAAGCCGGCGGTAGAGCTTGACCCTACTTATATGACGAAAGAACAGATCAAGGAATATATTGAAGATTTTGCGTTGGCGGCAGAGCGCGCGGTAAGATGCGGAGTTGACAGTCTTGTGATCCATGGAGCTCACGGGCAGCTTCCGGGATGCTTTTTGAACAAGAGGATCAATGAAAGAACAGATGAATATGGCGCGGATACGATTGAAAATGCATCAAGATTTACGGTGGAACTGCTCGCTGCGGTTCGTGAGAAGATCAAAGATCGTCTGGCTATCGAATATCGGATCAATGCAAATGATATGATCGAGGGTTCGCCTTCCCTGGATGAAGTTATCGCATTTGTAAAACGGATTGAGCCGTATATCGATCTTCTTCATGTATCCAGAGGGATGCATTCCGAGCAAAAACTTGCTCCTTATATGAATCAGCCGATCTATTACGATCATGGAATCAACATCGAAGACGCGGCAAAAATCAGGAAAGAGATTTCTGTTCCGGTGACGGTAGTCGGGTCGGTTACATTAGAGCAGGCGGAACAGTATATTGCGGAAGGAAAGGCCGATATGGTTTCTATGGCGCGAGGACTGATGGCAGATCCGATGGTGGTTAAGAACGCCAAAAGCGGATGCCCTGAGAATACAAGACCATGCGTCAGATGCAATTATTGTATTAACCGGACGCATTATGATCTTGCTCCGGTGAGGTGTTCTGTAAACGCAGAACTTGGGATGGAAACATTGTATATGAATCTGGGGAACACTTTGCCTAAGAGGATTGCCGTGATAGGCGGAGGACCTGCGGGAATCGAGGCGGCGAGAACGGCGGCGCAAAGAGGGCATACAGTAGATCTTTATGAAAAAGAAGATCATTTAGGCGGAGTCCTCACAATGGCAGGCGCTCCGAAATTCAAGCAAGATATCAAAAAATATGTAGAATGGACGATTCATTCTATTTCCGGTCAAGAGAGGGTTTCTGTTCATTTGAACAGTGAAGTTCGGGCGGAAGATCTGAAGGGAAAAGACTATGACGCGGTGATCGTGGCAGTCGGAGCAGAGCCTGTTATTCCGAAGTTTGCGAAAGGCAGAGAGGATGTCGTATGGGTCGGAGATGTGGAGCTTGGGAAAGTTTCTGCAAAGAAGCAAGTTGTGATCGTAGGCGCAGGACTTACCGGATGCGAAGCAGCGCTGTCTTTGGCAAAAGCGGGAAAAGAAGTTACTTTGGTTGACATGATCGATGTCTGTGATTTTGGAAGAGGAGGCGCCAAATTTAATCAAATTGCCCTGCGCGGACTGTTGGAAGCAGAACAGGTCAAGATGATCGGCGGTGTCAAAATGAACATTGAGGGCGACCGCATCGTATTTGTAAAAAATGAAAAAACGATAGAACTTTCATATGAACAGATCATCCTTTCGCTGGGGGTAAAAGCAAATGAAGAGAAAGTACAGGCATTTGCGGATGCGGGGAGAGAAGTTGTTTTCGTCGGAGACTGTAATACGAAAATAGGAACATTATATCATGCGGTTCATACCGCTCATGAAGCGGCGTCTGTTTTATAAATGTAAATATACGAAAGAAGATTCAAAAAGAGTGCTTTGTACTGCAACACGGTACAGGGCATTCTTTTTTTACAATCTTGTCGTCGAAAAATTTATGAAACTGTGGTAGAATAAAAAATGATTTGGAAAAATGTAAGAGAACGGAAAGGACTCTATATGGGATTAACACATTTTGACGAAAACGGAAAAGCGGTCATGGTCGATGTGACCGACAAAAAAGAGACGGCACGAGAGGCTGTGGCAGAAGGGAAGATTCTTGTAAACCGGGATGTTTTTCAGGCTGTGAAAGCAGGGACAGTCGGTAAAGGCGACGTTTTGGCTGTTGCGGCAACGGCGGGTATTGCAGGGGCGAAGCGGACCTCAGATCTGATTCCTATGTGTCATATATTGCCGCTTACGAATTGTAAGGTGGATTTTCGTATGAATGAGAAAGAATGTGCGATCTTCTGTACCTGTACAGTGAAAGTGACAGGAAAGACCGGAGTTGAGATGGAGGCTTTGACAGGAGTGAGCGCCGCGCTTCTTACGATTTACGATATGTGTAAAGCATTGGATAAGAAGATGGAGATTACCGATATCCGTCTTTTGAAAAAGACCGGAGGCAAAAGCGGAGATATATGGAACGATTTTGACCGGTGTGCCGGACTTGTCGGTGAAAATCTGTCGGCAGAAAACAGATCTGCGGGAAATGCAGAGGCAGAAGATGTGGAGAACGTGTGCCGCAAAAAAGAGAAACGGACGCGCAGATGGAAAGCTGCGGTCGTTACGATGAGTGATAAAGGATTTGCGGGAGAACGAGAAGATAAGAGCGGCCCGTTGATCTGTGAGATGATCGCGGATCAGGGATACGATGTTGTGAGAACGGAACTTCTCCCGGATGAGCAAAAAGAAATTGAAAAGTGTCTATGTACACTTTGTGATGATGAAAAGGTTGATATCGTATTTACGACAGGAGGTACAGGGTTTTCTTTGCGTGATTGTACTCCTGAGGCTACAATGGCAGTTGCACATCGGAATGTTCCGGGGATCGCAGAGGCGATGAGAGCAGCTTCGGCGGAAGTGACGCCGAGGGCAATGTTGAGCAGAGCTGTTTCCGCGATCCGAAATCATACGTTGATCGTGAATCTTCCGGGCAGTCCGAAAGCGGTAAAAGAAAATCTGGAAGCAGTTCTTCCGGTAGTGGAACATGGACTTGAAATATTGACAGGACAGGCGGGAGAGTGCGGACGATGAACGATCAGTACGGCAGGCGGATTGATTACATGCGGGTATCCGTAACAGACAGGTGTAATCTGCGGTGTGTTTATTGTATGCCGGGAGAGGGCTTTTCCTTTCTTCCGCATGAAGACATCCTTTCTTTTGAAGAGATTGAAAGAGTGTGCAGGATTGGGGTAAGACTTGGCATTACGAAAATCAAGCTGACAGGCGGAGAGCCGCTTGTGCGGCGGGGAATACCGGATCTTGTCGGGAAGTTAAAGGGTATTCCGGGTATAGATGAAGTGACGTTGACAACAAACGGGATATTATTAAAAGAACAAATAAACGAATTAGTTTCAAACGGGCTTGCTTCTGTTAATATAAGCATTGATACGCTTGACGAAAGACATTATTTTCGGATGACGCGGGGCGGTGATATAAAAAAGGCGTTGGAAGGCATGGAATCTGCGTTAAAATATCCTGATCTGAAAGTGAAAGTAAATTGTGTGCCTTTCTGTGAAGAAGATTGCATTTCTCTTGCGCTTTTGGCGAAAAAAAGGAAAATAGATGTCAGATTCATTGAGATGATGCCTATTGGAAATGGGAAAAATTTCAACGGAAAAATGTCTGAAGAAATATATAAATTGCTTCACAACGAATTCGGCGATTATGAAATATATAAAAAAAGAGTAGGAAACGGACCGGCAGAGTATATTCGTTTTCATAATTTTGATGGGAGAATCGGATTTATCAGCGCCCTTTCGCATAAATTTTGTTATAAATGTAATCGGATCAGACTCACTTCGGAAGGATTTTTAAAGCCGTGTCTGCAATACGGAAACGGCACAGACGTTCGGGAAATGTTAAGAAACGGGGCGGATGACAGTTTGATCGAGGAGAAGATGAGAGAAGCGGTGTTTTTTAAACCTGACGGTCATGAGTTCGGAAGATCTGGAAAAGGCGAAGAAATCGAAACAAAAAAGATGTCTCAGATCGGCGGTTGACAGGAAAAAGAAATCAGAACAAAAAATCAGAGCAATAAGATAAAGAAGATAAAACAAAGATAGCGGGGAGTGTGAGAAAAATGTCAGAAAAAGCAGAAAGCGGAACAGTGCTCGCAGTCTGTGTAAGCAGAGAAAAAGGAACGCAGAAGCAAAATGTGGGCAGCGCACATTTTATAGAAGATTTTGGGATAGAAGGCGACGCTCATGCCGGAAAATGGCATCGGCAGGTGAGTCTTCTTTCTCATGATAAGATCGAAGCGTTTCGGGCAAAAGGAGCAGAAGTGATCGACGGCGCTTTCGGAGAGAATCTTGTAGTAACAAACTTGGATTTTCGCTCTTTTCCGGTCGGAACACGGCTTATATGCCGCGATGTGATCTTAGAGATGACGCAGATCGGAAAAGAGTGTCATCACGGGTGTCTTATTTTTCAGAAGATGGGAGAGTGCATTATGCCGAGAGAAGGTGTTTTTGCAAAAGTGATCCGAGGCGGAGAGATCAAAATCGGAGATATTATGTTCGCAGAGAGAGCGGAAAGTTTCAAGTAAGCGGTCATTTAAAGGATGAGAAGGGGCGGGAGTGAAGAAGCGCGTATATAGATGAATCGGAAAGAAAGAGGCGTATCTATGGACAGATTCAAAAAGAAGACAGATGAAAACGGGGAGAGGACGAGTCTGAAAATAAAAATCAGTATGAGAAAAACGGCAAAGATGATTGCGGTTGTAAGCTGTACGATTCTTATGCTGGCAGCCTGTTCTCCGAAAAAAGAGGTGATTTCGCAGTCTGTAACAGGAAATGAGGATAAAACATACGATTCGGGAGAGTGGATTGTTCAGAAGAACGGTTCTCTCATACAAAATGCAGGCGGCAATCAGGACGGGGAAAAGAAGCGATACTGTTTTCAAGATGTGGAAGAGAACCGTTATGAAGCGCCGCTGCTTTCGGATGTTCCGAAATGTACTTACGATTTTTCCGATTTAAAGACAGATGAGCAGACAGGTTATAAAAGCTATCAGGACCCGGAAACAGGTGCAAAGGCAAAACTTGGGATCGACGTATCTGAATTTCAAGGAGAAGTGATCGACTGGAAGCAGGTGAAAGAATCCGGTGTCGAATTTGTTATGGTTCGTCTCGGGTATCGGGCTTACGGAGAGAGCGGCTCTCTTGTATTGGATGCGATGTACGAGCAAAACGTGAAGAACGCTCTGGAAGCAGGGCTGCAGGTAGGCGTGTATTTTTTTTCACAGGCAGTTTCTCCGGCTGAGGCAGTGGAGGAAGCGGAATTTGTGCTTGAGCATTTGAAGCATTATAATATTACGGGTCCTGTTGTTTTTGATACAGAAGAGATCAAGTGGGACAGCGCGAGAACAGATGGAAATACGCGGCAGGATTTTACGAATTATTGCAAAGTGTTTTGTGATACGATCGAACATGCGGGATACGATCCGATGATTTACGCAAATTTAAAATGGATGACTTTTACGCTTGATATGGAGCAGCTTACAGAGTATGATTTCTGGTATGCGGATTATCATGAGACGCCGCAGTGTCCGTATGAATATAAAATATGGCAGTACAGTGAAACGGGCGCAGTTCCCGGTATCACGGGAAATGTAGATTTGAATTTATGGTTTCAGGAGGATTAAAAAATGAAATGGAATAAATTTCGGTTAAAGACGACGACGGAAGCAGAAGATATTGTAAGCAGTATGCTTATGGATCTCGGAATTCAGGGAGTGGAGATCGAGGATAAAATTCCTCTTACTCAGTCGGACAAGGAGCAGATGTTTGTAGATATCCTTCCGCAGACAGAAGCGGATGACGGCGTGGCGTATCTGAGTTTTTACTTGGAACCGGAAGAAGACAAAGAGAAGATCCTGTCGGATGTAAGAAAAGAACTGGAGGAAATGTCGGCTTATGTAAACGTCGGAGAGTGTCTGATCGAAGAGTCGGAAACGGAAGATGTGGACTGGGTGAACAACTGGAAGCAGTATTTTCACCAGTTTTATGTAGACGATGTTTTGATCATTCCGTCATGGGAAGAGGTAAAGCCGGAAGACGAAGATAAAATGATCATCCATATCGATCCGGGTACGGCGTTCGGAACGGGAATGCATGAGACAACTCAGCTTTGCATCCGCCAGATCCGCAAATATGTAACGGAGAATACGAAGATTCTTGACGTAGGGTGCGGAAGCGGGATCCTCGGGATGCTTGCGTTGAAATTCGGTGCAAAATATTCGGTCGGAACAGACTTAGATCCTTGTGCTATCGATGCAACTCATGAAAATATGGAAGTGAACGGAATCTCAAAAGACCGTTATGAGGTGATGATCGGAAACATTATCGATGACAAAGAAGTACAGGATAAAGTCGGATATGAGTGTTATGACATTGTTGCGGCCAATATTTTAGCGGACGTTCTTGTAGCGCTGACTCCGGTTGTCGTGAATCAGATAAAAAAGGGCGGAATCTATATTACAAGCGGTATTATCGATGATAAAGAAGAAACGGTTGTGGAAGCTGTGAAAAAAGCAGGTCTGGAAGTGCTTGACATTACATATCAAGGCGAGTGGGTCTGTGTGACAGCCCGAAAAAATTAAAACGGTAAGGAGAAGAGGAATGCAGCAGTTTTTTGCAGAGCCGTCATGGATCACAGAAAGTGAAATTTTGATCAGGGGCGCGGATCTCAACCATATGAAAAATGTACTTCGCATGAAAGTGGGAGAAGATGTAAGGATCAATGACGGTCAGGGGACGACTTATCTTTGCTGCCTGAATCGGTATGAGAAAGATCAGGCAGTGCTCGATGTGTTCCGAAAGCTGGATACCGAGACGGAACTTCCATCGGAAATTATTTTGTTTCAGGGACTTCCGAAAGGCGATAAGATGGAATGGATCGTACAAAAGTCGGTAGAACTGGGCGCTCACAAAATCGTTCCGTTTTCGGCAAAACGTTCGGTCGTAAAGTTAGATGAGAAGAAAGCGGTGAAAAAGCAGGAACGCTGGCAGCTAATCGCAAAAGGAGCGGCAGAGCAGTCGGGAAGAGGCGTGATTCCGGAAGTTTGCGGAGTATGTTCTTTTACGGAAGCATTAGAACAGGCAGAAAGTCTTGACGTCGTTCTTATCCCGTATGAACTGGAAGAAGGTATGGCCGAGACTGTGAGAGTGATCGAACAAATAGAACCGGGACAGTCGGTCGGAATATTTATCGGTCCTGAAGGAGGTTTTGAAGAAGCGGAAGTGCTCAGGGCAAAAGAGAAAGGGGCGCGGCCGGTCACGCTTGGAAAGCGGATTTTAAGGACAGAGACTGCGGGTCTTACGACACTTTCGATCTTGATGTATCATATAGAAAGCCGCGCTGTGTCACCGAAAAGAGAAGAGTCATAATTTAATAGTAAGAAATCAGTAAAGGAAAGGAATCATGGAAGTTTATCTTGATAATTCAGCTACAACGATGTGTTATCCGGAAGTGGGAGAGCTTGTCTATCATATCATGTGTCGGGATTACGGGAATCCGTCGGCAATGTATCGGAAGGGAATGGAAGCTGAAAGATATATAAAAGAAGCAAAAGAAACGATTTCCAAGCTTTTAAAAGTAAATGCTAAAGAAATTATTTTCACCTCCGGAGGTACGGAAAGTGATAATCAGGCGCTGATAGGATGTGCGCGGGCCAATCGAAGGAACGGAAATCATCTGATCACTTCTTGTGTGGAACATCCTGCCATTTTGAATACAATGCATTATCTGGAAGAGGAAGAAGGATTTCGCGTCACGTATCTTCCTGTTGACGAATGCGGAAGAATTCGGCTTGACGCGCTGAAAGAAGCGCTTTGTCCGGAGACGATCCTTGTATCGGTCATGTATGTCAATAACGAGATCGGAACGGTACAGCCCGTTGCTGAGGCAGCCCGGATCGTGAAGCAGTATAAACAGTCAATCTTATTTCATACGGATGCGGTTCAAGGATTCGGAAAGTATAAGATCTATCCGAAAAGACTTGGAGTCGATATGCTTTCGGCCAGCGGACATAAGATTCACGGACCGAAAGGGGCGGGATTTCTTTATGTGGACAGCCGTGTGAAGATAAAACCGATCATTTTCGGAGGCGGTCAGCAAAAAGATATGCGCTCAGGAACGGAAAACGTACCTGGAATCGCAGGATTGGCATTGGCGTCAAAAATGATCTATCAGGATCTTGAGCTGAAAACGGAGCATATGCGGGAACTGAAAACGCATTTTATAGACTGTATTTCACAGATTGGCAATGTGAAAGTGCATGGACTTACAGATGAAGGAAGCGCTCCGCACATTGTCAGCGCGGGATTTGCCGGAGTGAGGAGCGAAGTCCTGCTCCATACGCTGGAAGATCGTGGAATCTGTGTGTCGGCAGGCTCGGCATGTGCATCTAATCATCCGGCGATAAGCGGTGTTCTTCAGGCGATAGGAACGCCGAGAGAATATCTTGATTCGACGCTGCGGTTCAGTTTGTCGGAGTTTACGACAAAAGAAGAAATTGACTATACGTTGGAAACACTATATAATTGTATTCCGATGCTTCGGAAATATACACGGCGCTGATTTCACATGACAGAAAGATATGGCGCAAAGAAGGAGAAGAAGATGGAGTTTCATTCATTTTTGATTAAATATGGAGAAATAGGGATCAAGGGAAAGAATCGTTATATATTTGAAGATGCGCTTGTGCGTCAGATCAGGTATGCTCTTCAGAGCGTAGACGGAGAATTCCTTGTTCATAAATGTCACGGAAGAGTCTATGTGGACTGCGAGGGTGAATATGATTATGAGGAGACGGTTGAAAGTCTCAAAAAAGTATTCGGCATTGTAGGGATCTGTCCGGTTGTCCGCAAAGAAGTGAAAGATCCGGAAGGATTGAAAAAAGACGTGACTGCTTATGTAGGCGAGATGTATCCTCAGGCAGACAAGACGTTTAAAGTAGAAGCGCGACGCGCGAATAAACGCTATCCGATGAATTCGATGGAATTAAACTGTGCGCTTGGCGAGGCGATTCTTGATGCATATCCTGAGATGAAAGTTGATGTGCACGATCCGGAAGTACGTCTGAATGTAGAGATAAGAGAAGAAGTTTATATTTATTCCGAGATCATTCCGGGTCCGGGAGGAATGCCTGTCGGAACAAACGGCAGTGCGATGCTTCTGCTGTCGGGAGGGATCGACAGTCCGGTAGCCGGTTATATGGTTGCGAAACGCGGCGTTGAGCTGGAGGCGGTTTATTTTCACGCACCGCCGTATACAAGTGAGAGAGCGAAAGAAAAAGTGATAGATCTTGCAAGACTCGTATCTGCTTATTCAGGTCCGATCAAGCTTCACATTGTTAATTTTACCGATATTCAGCTTGCCATTTATGAAAAATGTCCGCACGATGAGCTGACGATCATCATGCGTCGGTATATGATGCGGATCGCAGAACATTTTGCGAAGAAAAACGGCTGTCTCGGTCTTGTTACGGGAGAGAGCATCGGACAGGTGGCGAGTCAGACGATGCAGAGTCTTGCGGCGACAAACGCTGTCTGCACACTGCCGGTATACCGTCCGCTTATCGGATTTGATAAGAAAGAGATTGTGGAAATATCTGAAAAGATCGACACATACGAAGTTTCAATCCAGCCGTTTGAAGACTGCTGCACGATTTTCGTGGCAAAGCATCCGGTGACAAAGCCGAATGTAGAAAGAATCGAAAAGTCGGAGATCAATCTGGCAGATTGTATCGATGATCTGATGAAGACGGCGCTTGAAACTGCAGAAGTGATCACCGTAGGGGCATAGAATCACCGAAAGTGCCAAAAGGCATGTTCAGGGATTGTAAGCGGCTGCCGAAGTTTTGGTATATCCCGGGCTTTGGCTCGTCGCCATTACAAAAAAGCTGTCTCAAAAGAGACAGCTTTTTGCATTGTGCATTTACGCATAAATATGTTTGACTGTTATTATTTGATGATATACGGGTCAAGTGCAGCGAGGATTGCATCAACGTCGCCGTCTGCGTGAATGTTAAGATCAATCGGTTTGGAGAGATCAAGACTGAAAATTCCCATAATGGATTTGGCGTCTATAACGTATCTTCCAGATACTAAATCGAAGTCGTTGTCGTATTTTGTGATCTCATTTACGAAAGATTTTACTTTGTCGATTGAATTTAATGAAATCTGTACAGTTTTCATTTTGCTACCTCCTTGAAATATGTGATAAAATAGGGTCAAAACCTTATGAATATTCTACGGGATAGGGAACTAAAAGTCAAGGAACAATGATAGAAAGAATAGGAAAAAGAGGTAAACTTATGAAAAAAGCGGCACTTCATAATCTTGGATGTAAAGTAAACGCATATGAGACGGAAGCAATGCAGGAAATGCTTGAACAGGCAGGTTATGAGATCGTTCCCTTTAAAGAAGGGGCGGATGTTTATATTATCAATACATGCACGGTGACAAATATAGCAGACAGGAAATCTCGGCAGATGCTGCACCGAGCAAGAAAATTAAACCCGGACGCGGTCGTTGTGGCGGCGGGGTGTTATGTACAGGCGCAGGAGGGTAAGGAGATCGATCCGTGTATTGATATTGTGATCGGAAATAATCATAAAAAAGATCTGCCGGAATTATTGAAACAATATGAAATGGAAAAAAGCGGTCATACAGAATATGCGATGGAAGATATCAACCGTACGAAAGAGTATGAAGAACTGCATTTGACAAAACCGGGAGATCATACGAGAGCGTATATTAAAGTGCAGGACGGATGTAATCAATTTTGTACGTATTGTATCATCCCTTATGCGAGGGGCAGAGTGCGGAGCAGGCAGACAAAGGACGTGCTGGAAGAAGTGAGAGATCTTGCCGGAAACGGATATAAAGAAGTTGTTCTTACGGGAATCCATCTGAGTTCTTACGGTATCGATTTTGACGGGCAGAGACATCTGCTTGACCTTATAAAAGAAGTACACAAAGTCGAAGGGATCGAACGGATCCGTCTCGGTTCTCTTGAGCCGGGGATTATTACGGAAGAGTTTGCAAAAGAGCTTTCCGAGATGCCGAAAGTGTGTCCGCATTTTCATCTTTCTCTTCAAAGCGGATGTGACGCGACGCTGAAGCGGATGAACAGAAAGTATACAAGCGGAGAATATTATGACAGGTGTCAGATATTGAGAAAATATTTTGATCATCCGGCTCTTACGACAGATGTGATCGTCGGATTTCCGGGGGAGACAGAGGAAGAGTTTGAAGCTTCCTATGCGTTTGTCGACCGGGTTGATTTTTATGAAACGCATATTTTCAAATACTCGAAGAGAGAAGGGACAAAAGCGGCAGTGATGGACGGCCAGATTGATGAGAAGATCAAAGGGGAAAGAAGCGCCCGTATGATCGCCCTCGGCGAACGGAAGAAAAAGGCATACGAGGACAGCTTTATCGGAAAAGAAGTGGAAGTTCTTTTTGAAGAACGCGCGCAGATCGAGGGAAAGGCTGTTATGACAGGACATACAAAAGAGTATATGAAAATTGCACTAGAAACCGAAAAAAATATTTCTAATTGTATCGTAAAAGTGAGAATTGAAAATCATTCACAAATTATACGTTGAATTTTGAATGGGAGTATATTAGAATTGTAGGTAGTGATTTCGGAGTTTCCGAAAATGAAAAATGAGGAATAGAATTCTTATACAAAAAGACAGAAGGTAAGGAGGAACAGCAAGATGAGTGATCTCAGCAATACACAATTCTTTCAGGTAGAACCGGGACCGCAGATTTCGGCCGGAGACATTTTGGAGATCGTGTTTAAGGCGCTGAAAGAAAAGGGATATAATCCGGTGAATCAGATCGTCGGATATATCATGTCGGGAGATCCGACATATGTTACAAGTTTTAACGGAGCGAGAAGCCTGATCATGAAAGTAGAGAGAGATGAGTTGGTCGAGGAGCTGTTAAAAGCGTATATCGAACATCATTCGTGGGAATAATCAGATATGAGAATTATGGGACTTGATTATGGGTCGAAAACGGTAGGCGTTGCGATCAGCGACGCTCTTCGTCTTACGGCTCAGGCAGTGGAGACGATCGAGAGAAAAGAAGAAAATAAACTTCGGCGGACTTGCGCGAGGATAGAGGAACTGATCAAAAAGTATGATGTGGAGAAGATCGTCCTCGGCTTTCCGAAACATATGAATAACGATATCGGAGAGCGTGCGCAGCAGTCTATGGAATTCGGAGAGATGCTCAAACGCAGAACCGGGTTAGAGGTCATTTTGTGGGATGAGAGACTGACGACCGTAGAGGCAGAACGTACTCTGATCGAGAGCAACGTGCGCCGTGAAAACAGAAAGAAACATATAGATCAGATCGCCGCAGTGTTTATTTTGCAGGGTTATCTTGATCTGATGCATATGAAAAAACAGGCAGAATGAATGAAGTCTGTCATTTTTGTATAGGCAATGAGCCAAAGTTCGGGATATGCTAAGACCTTGGCGGCTGCTTACAATCCCGGGATGTGTCTTTTGGCGCTTTCGGTGATTTTGTGCAGGATATCAGGATAGAAAAATAAAAGATGTAAGGGGTTCGGATATGGAAAAAGTAAAGTTTGCATTTGCGGATGGAAACGGTGAGGACGAATTTTTTATACTTGAAGAAACAAAGATCAACGGGAGCGCGTATATTCTTGTTGCGGAGTCGGAGGATGACGATGCGGAATGTCTGATATTAAAAGACGTTCGTGATGAAGAATCAGGCGAGAGCGTTTATGAGATCGTTGAAAATGAGAAAGAGTTACAGGCGGTCTCCAAGGTGTTTGAGGAACTTCTTGAAGATGTCAGTATTGAACTCTGATCTAAGAAGAAAATTACATTGTATGCTATGGGAACTTCTGAGAGTTTCCACGGGAAATCGGACAGTGATATATAAGATATGACAGTATGGCAAAATGCGTGAAATCGCAGTGAAAAATGTCTTTTGGATGTTTCGGGTGAGGATAGAATGAAAAAGAACAGGACAGAAGAACTGCTCAAAGAAAAATTAAGAGAAAAAGGGTTGAAAGTTACGAATCAGAGAATTTTGATCCTTTCTGTCTTGGAGCAGAATAAAGGCAGGCATTTGACTGCGGAAGATATTTATGAGCTGGTGACGCAGGAGCATCCGGAAATCGGACTTGCAACTGTGTACCGTACGATCCAGCTTTTATGGGATATGCAGCTCATAGACAAGATTAATTTGGATGAGGGATGTGTGCGTTACGAGATCGGACATCTGCTGGACGGCGGATCGAAACATAACCACCATCATCTTATATGCAGAACTTGCAATAAAATCATTCCTTTCGATGATGACCTTCTGGAAGAAGCGGAACGTCACATTGAACGTACGATTGGATTTCATGTTCTTGATCATGAAGTAAAGTTTTACGGAATATGCAGAGAATGCATGAAAAAGGGGAAATAGTGGAGGTGTTTATTTTTTGAAAAAACAGAATAACGGAAAATTGCGTATCATACCGCTTGGAGGATTAGAGCAGATCGGTATGAATATTACTGCCTTTGAGTATGAAGACAGTATTGTTGTCGTGGACTGCGGTCTGGCATTCCCGGAGGATGATATGCTTGGGATCGATCTTGTGATCCCTGATGTAACATACTTGAAAGACAATGCATCGAAAGTGAAAGGGTTTGTTATCACACATGGTCACGAGGATCACATCGGCGCGCTTCCGTATGTGCTCAAAGAGATCAATCTGCCGATCTATACGACGAAACTTACGATGGGCATTATTGAAAACAAACTAAAGGAGCATAATCTTCTTCGGACGACGAAGCGAAAAGTTGTCCGCCACGGACAGTCGATCAATCTTGGAAAATTCAGGATTGAATTTATTAAAACGAACCACAGTATTCAGGATGCGTCTGCCCTTGCGATCTATTCGCCTGCCGGTGTCGTAATCCATACAGGAGATTTTAAAGTCGATTATACGCCGGTGTTCGGAGATGCGATCGATCTACAGCGGTTTGCGGAGATCGGAAAAAAGGGTGTGCTTGCTCTGATGTCAGACAGTACGAATGCGGAGCGGCGAGGATTTACCCAGTCGGAAAAGACGGTCGGTATTACGTTTGATCATATTTTTGCGGAACATCAGAATACAAGGCTGATCATCGCTACGTTTGCTTCTAACGTGGATCGTGTGCAGCAGATTATCAATTCGGCATATAAGTATGGAAGAAAAGTAGTTGTGGAAGGGCGCAGCATGGTGAATATCATTGCGACAGCGTCAGAATTGGGATATTTGGATGTGCCGGAAAACACATTGATCGAGATCGATCAGATGAAGAATTATCCGCCGGAGAAAATGGTTCTTATCACAACCGGAAGTCAGGGAGAGTCTATGGCGGCTCTGTCGAGAATGGCGGCGGACGTGCACAGAAAAGTGACGATACAGCCAAACGATACGATTATCTTCAGTTCTAATCCGATTCCGGGAAATGAGAAGTCTGTTTCCCGTGTGATCAACGAACTTTCTTCCAAAGGGGCGGAAGTTATTTTCCAGGATGCCCATGTATCGGGACATGCCTGTCAGGAAGAACTGAAATTGATCTATTCTCTTGTGAAGCCGAAATATGCCATTCCGGTCCACGGAGAATACCGTCATTTGAAAGCAAATGCGGAAGTGGCAAAATCACTTGGAATTCCGAAGAAAAATGTATTTATCATTCAGTCCGGAGATGTGCTGGAACTGTGCGATGACAGTGCGGAAGTAGTAGATAAAGTACACACGGGAGCGATTCTTGTAGACGGACTCGGGGTAGGAGACGTAGGAAACATCGTGCTTCGGGACAGACAGCATTTGGCAGAGGACGGTATTATCATTGTTGTGCTTACGCTTGAGAGAAGAACGAACCGCCTGCTTGCAGGTCCGGATATCGTATCGCGAGGCTTCGTTTATGTAAGAGAATCAGAAGAACTGATGGATGATGCGAGAAGAGCGGTATCCGAGGCGGTGGATAAGTGTCTCTCGGGACGTCATACAGACTGGAATAAGATCAAACTTGTGATCCGCGATTCCATGAACGACTATATTTGGAAAAAGACAAAGAGAAAACCGATGGTGATTCCGATCATCATGGATGTGGATGTGTAAATTATGATAGTAGATGAACGTATTATTACATTCATCAATTCGCTGGATACGAAAAACAGTGAAATATTAGAGGACATCGAGAGAGAGGCTCTGGCTGATAACGTGCCTATAATACGCCGTGAGATGCAGAGCTTCTTAAAGGTGCTCCTTATGGTAAAAAAACCTATGCGCGTTCTGGAAGTCGGAACTGCCGTAGGTTTCTCTGCGTTATTGATGAGTGAATATGTACCGGAAGAATGTGCGATCACAACGATTGAAAATTATGAGAAGAGAATACCGATCGCAAGACAAAATTTTGTCCGTGCAGGAAAAGAGAAGAAAATCACTTTGCTGGAAGGCGATGCGATGGATGTGCTGAAAACATTGGAAGGACCGTATGATTTTATTTTTATGGATGCGGCGAAAGGTCAGTACATTCATTATCTGCCGGAGATACTGCGTCTGCTTGCAAAGGGCGGTATCCTTGTCTCGGATAATGTGATGCAGGACGGTGATGTGATCGAGTCACGTTTCGCGGTAGAACGGCGGGATCGTACGATTCATGCGCGGATGCGGGAATATCTGTACGAATTAAAACATAACGATGCGCTTGTAACATCGATCATTCCTTTAGGAGACGGGGTGGCGCTGAGTGTGAAAAAGGAAGTCGGAACGGACATTGCGCAGTAAAGCGCAAAATTATAAGCCGCCATAAAAACAGAAAAAGAAGAAGTAGGAGAATGAAGAGAAAGATGAGCAGACATCCTGAGTTATTAATTCCGGCGAGCAGTCTGGAAGTGTTGAAAACGGCAGTTATTTTCGGAGCTGATGCGGTCTATATCGGAGGAGAAGCTTTCGGTCTTAGAGCAAAAGCGAAGAATTTTTCAACGGAAGAGATGCGAAAAGGAATTCAATTTGCCCATGAGCATGGTGTGAAAGTATATGTGACCGCTAATATTCTGGCGCACAACGATGACCTTGCCGGGGTGCGTGAGTATTTTGAAGAGTTAAAGGAAATCAAACCGGATGCACTGATCATTGCAGATCCGGGAGTATTTGAGATTGCCAAAGAGATATGCCCCGAGATAGAAAGGCATATAAGCACTCAGGCAAATAATACAAATTATGCAACCTATAATTTCTGGTATAAACAGGGGGCGAGTCGAGTCGTATCTGCCAGAGAGCTGTCGATGGAAGAGCTAAAAGAACTTCGGGCAAATATTCCGGAAGATTTGGAAATCGAGACGTTTATTCACGGGGCGATGTGTATCTCTTATTCGGGAAGATGTCTTTTGAGTAATTATTTTACGGGAAGAGATGCGAACAGAGGAGCATGTACTCATCCGTGCCGCTGGAAATATGCGGTCGTGGAAGAAAAAAGACCGGGAGAGTACCTTCCTGTTTATGAAAATGAAAGAGGAACTTACATTTTTAACTCAAAAGACCTGTGTATGATCGAACATATACCGGAGCTGATCGATGCGGGGATCGACAGTCTGAAAATCGAAGGCAGAATGAAAACCGCTCTGTATGTGGCGACAGTGGCAAGGACGTACCGAAAAGCAATCGATGACTATAAGAAAGATCCGAAGTTATATGAACAGAACATGCCCTGGTATAAAGAACAGATCTCAAATTGTACTTACCGCCAGTTTACGACCGGATTTTTCTTTGGGAAACCGGATGAGACGACACAGATCTATGACAGCAACACATACAATAAAGAGTATACTTATCTTGGCATTGTCGGGGAGATCAAAGACGGATTGTGCAGGATAGAGCAGAGAAACAAATTTTCTGTCGGGGAAACGATTGAAATTATGAAGCCGGACGGCAGAAACATAGAAGCGGAAGTGCTGCGCATCCTGAATGAAGAGGGAAAAGAGCAGGAAAGTGCGCCCCACTCGAAACAGCTGCTCTATGTTGAACTAAGTGAAATCCCGGACGTATATGATATTTTGCGAAGAAAAGAAGAGGAATCAAAATAGAAGAAAATATAAATAGAAACGGCATAGACAAAGGCGTTTATCGTATCTTTGGCTATGCCGTTTTGTAATGGAGGAAATAAGAGAGCGAAACTGTTCAAAAAGACGGTGAAATGACAAAATGATTGATAGAAAAGGAAGTAAATATGATGAAAATAGATGAAAAAAACAAAAAAAGTACATCGTAAATGAGTAAAAAATGATATAATGATAGATGGTAGTATCCTGATAATATTATGAGAAAAGGAAGGAAAAGGTTTATGGCAGGAAGAGTGATCAAAAGACTGCTCGCAGGGGTTCTTACAGTCGCCGTTGTGATACCGGGCAATTTTGTTCCGGCGCAGGCAGCGGAAGAACCGCAAGAAGACTACCTCATTTATCCGAATCCACATAAGGTGGAGTATCAGGAAGGAGATTACATTCTCGGAAAAGAATTGAATGTAATCTATGACAAAGGAATCGATGAGGCGACAAAGAACCGTCTGCAAGAGGCGGCAGACCTCAAAGGAATCGAGGTAAACGAAGCAGAGCAGCCAAAAGAAGGCGCAACCAATGTATATGTCGGTGTACATGGACAGGACGGAACGGCAGAAGATTATATTACAGAAGAATATCAGCCGGAAGACTCTTTGTTTGGAAAGACGGATTCTTACTTTCTGGCAAGTGATGAGAATGTAATATCCGTACTTGGAAAAGATGCAGATTCTGCATTTTATGGATTGACTACGCTGTATCATGTTTTTGCACAGATGGACAGCCTGACAATCAGAAACTTTGAGATCGAGGACTATGCGGACGTAGTAAGCCGTGGTTTTATTGAAGGCTATTATGGAAATCCGTGGTCTACAGAAGATCGTGTAAACTTGATGAAATGGGGTGGATATTACAAATTAAACGCGTATTTCTATGCGCCGAAAGACGACCCGAAACATCGTACACAGTGGGATCAGCTTTATACGGAAGAAGAGCTGGCAAATAAGATCAGACCGCTTGCAGAGGCGGGAAATGAATCAAAATGCCGATTTGTTTATGCCCTTCATCCGTTCCCGCAGGGCAATCATCTTCGTTTTGATGATAATTATGAAGCTGATTTGGCGAAACTTCAGGCAAAATTCAAACAGGTGATCGATCAGGGCGTACGTCAGATCGCAATCCTTGCAGACGACTTTTGGAATCCGGGCGGACCGAATGGAGTACGTCTGTTAAACGATATGACTGCATGGCTTGAAGAGGTGAAAAAGCAGTATCCTGATATGAAGATGACGATCCCTTATGTTCCGTATGACTATATGGGCAACGGAAGCAGCGCAGAACTTCAGGAGTTGAAAAAGGCTCCGGCTAATGTTCAGATCGTTATGACCGGCGGAAGAGTATGGGGAGAAGTAACAAATAACTTTACTTCTACGTTTACAAATAACGTTGGACGCGGACCGTTTATGTGGATCAACTGGCCGTGTACGGATAACTCTAAGAAACATTTGATCATGGGCGGTTATGATACGTTCCTTCATCCGGGAGTAGAGCCGTCTAAAATCCAGGGAATCATGCTTAACCCGATGCAGCAGTCGGAACCGAGCAAGGTTGCTATTTTCGGTAATGCAGATTATGCATGGAATATTTGGGAGACAAAGGAAGAGGCAGACAAGTCATGGAATGATGCATTTTCCTTTGTAGATCATAATTCGGCAATTATGAATGATGCGAGCGACGCCCTGCGTGAATTATCAAAGCATATGATCAATCAGGCGATGGATACGCGTGTAACACCTTTGCAGGAATCTGTTGTACTGAAAGAGAAGTTAAATGCATTTAAAGAAAAACTGGAAGCAGAGACTCTCACGGCGGAAGAAGTAGATGCGGTAATCGCAGAGTTTGAAGTGCTTCAAAAAGCTTCAAAGACATATCGTGCAGGCGGAAACGAGGCGATCAAAGGTCAGATCGTATATTGGCTGAACTGCTGGGATGACACGACAGAAGCGGCGATCGCATACTTAAACGGCGTAAAGAGCGCTCTGGCAGGAGACGTATCTTCTGTGATCAGCTATAATACAGCAGGAAAGACGGCGTTCGACCGTTCAAAAACATATGACTTTTTATATGTGGATCATCAGGAATATGCCGAGGTCGGCGTACAGCACATTGTTCCGTTTATCAATACATTGGCAGAGTATGTATCTGCAAAAGCGGAAACAGCGGTCAATCCCGACAAAGTGATCCCAAAATTCATTACAAGCAGAAAAGACGCGCCGACAGGTTCTAAAGAAAATATTTTTGACGGCGACGAGTCTACAAGTGCAGTTTACAAAACGCCGAATTCATTGTCGAAAGATGATTATATCGGTGTAGAATACAACAAAGTAATCGATATTGACAGCATTCGTTTCCTTCTCGGAGGCGGAAAAGATCATTTTGAACATGCAAAACTGCAGTATATGACAGAAGAAGGAACATGGGAAGATCTGACGTTGACAGGCATGGAAAACAATTTTGCCGGAGAATTCGGTAAAGTTCAGGACATCAATGTAAAAGAAGCAAATCTTCCGAGTGATCTGAAAGCAAAAGGAATCCGCCTCATTGCGACAGCGGCAAATGTAAATGACTGCTGGCTTGAGGTACGCGAAATCCAGATCAACAAAAAAGAAGAAGTTTCCGAAGATACAGAGCGTTACACAGGAGATGTGACGTTCAGCGGTATTTCCACACAGGGAAATGATCATACGGCGGCAAAAATGTTTGACGGAGATCTGTCTACAGAAATGTGGATCGCTAAAGGACCGTACAGCGGCGAAGGAAAAGATACGATCGCGGCAGACGCTTATATCCAGATTACCTTCCCGGAAGCGAAGCAGATCGGAAGCATAAGAATGACACAGGGCAAAACTTCTTCTGCGGATGTGTTTAAAAAAGTAGAAATACAGTATAGCACAGACGGACAGAGCGGTTGGAAAAAGGCAGGAGAGTTTACGAACGCGAAAGATCAGACAGTAAACATTAACGTAACTGACAAGATCAAAGGAATCCGTCTTGTGAATAAAGAGCAGACGGCAGGCTGGGTACGCATCGGTGAATTAGATATCCGCGCGCCGAAGAATATGACGACTCCGATCACATACAAAGTGATCAAGACGGAGCGTTGGAAAGTAGCGCAAGGGAAAGAAACGAGTCTTTATGACGGAGATGACAATACATTCGTATGGTACGATCCTGATGGAGACGGAAATTCAACAAGTGACTCTGTTCTGAAAGATGATTTCTTAGGATATGACCTCGGAACAGAAGCTGTATTGGAAAGCGCTCATATCGTAGTCGGACATACAGGCGGAGACAAGCTTGTAAAATATGCGGTTGAGACGTCTGTAGATAACAGCACATGGACTCCGGCAGAAGGATATGCAGAGTATACTGGAGCGGCAGAAGGAAAAGACGTACTGAACATTGATCTGAAAGGTGTGACGGCGCGTTACATCCGTATCCGCAATCTGGAGAAGAAACCTACGTGGGCAAAATTCTCTGAGTTTACTGTAAAACAGAAAGTTGATCAGACAGGAACAACAGAGAATATTTATACAAATGTAAAGGATCACGGAATGCTCGGAACGACAGAAGCAGGTATGTCTTCTTTGCAGCCGGGAACGATCAGTCTGAAAAAAGATCAGTATATCGGTGTTGACTTAAAGAACATCAAAGCGATCGAAAACATTGCAGTGAACGCAGGAGAAAATGCGAATGTGAAACTGCAAAGCTCTATGAACGGAGTGATCTGGACTGATGTTAATGCAGGAGCATTGGAAGATGCAAGATATGTAAGACTTTACAATGCGGGAAATGAGACACAAAATGTTTCGGTTCAAGAATTCAAAGTGACGTATGCGTTTATCGGAGAGAAAACGGTAGAAAGTGATTTTGCTCAGAAAGATTCGGCAAACGATATGCGAAGCAACGGACAAGTCGGAAATGTATTCGACGGAAAGCTTAATACGCTTGGCAAGATCACAGGAACACAGGATGCAGGGAAAAAGATCGTATTCGATCTCGGACAGACTGTGAATTTTGAATCGTTCAGATACTATGTAAAAGAGACATGTCTTGACTTCTTAAGACATGCAAAATTTGAAGTAGCTGACAGGAAAGATGCCACAGACGATCAGTGGACAAAGATCCTTGAAGTCGGAAACGCAGAGGCTGTGCAGATGTCGGCTAATGCGACAGCGAAAGATGCAGACTATCTGCTTCATGATACTACAAATCCGGGAAATATGTATGCAGAGGCAACCGGATTGAATGTGTCGGGACGTTACTTAAGAATCGTACCGCTTACAACATATACAGAGAGATGGGTTGAGCTGTACGAGCTTCAGATCAACGGCGGAGCTTATATGACGACAGAGTCAAACCGCGACATCATATCAGAAACAGCGGAAGAAGCGGGCAAGATCCCGTCTAATGTATTTGACGGAAACTTTGCGACAACATACAAACCATCTGCGGCAAACGGTTCGTTTACATATCGCATCAGTGAGCCGGATCAGAGAACGATCCGTATCATACAGAACGGAAAGGCGTCGAATGCAGATGTACAGGCAGTTCTCTATAAAGACGGAGCAAAACAAGAAGCAGCTGCGATCGGAAAGCTGAATCAGACGATCAATGAATTTGCGGTTGGAAAAGACAGTCAGATTCTGGAAGTTATCGTGACATGGGCAGAAGACATTCCGGAGATTTCTATTATAAAGACAAGTGAAAAGGAAAAAGCAGCGGTCAATAAAGATGCGCTGAATGAGGCAATCAAAAAGCCGATCGACGATAAGTGGACTGCAGACAGCAAACGGGCGGCAGAAGAAGCAAAAGCAGCGGCAGAAGAGATCGCGGCAAATGAGTACGTGACTCAGGAAGTTGTAGATCTGGCAGAAAAAGCGCTTCTTGCCGCACACAAAAACGCGGTTGTCAAAGGCGATGTTACTGCATTGGAAAACGCTTTGAACAACATGAAAGCAGGCAAAGAAAACGTCGGAGCAGAGGAAGCTCCTGTTTATGTAGAGATCTATTCGGCGAGAACTTATGCGGCATATGAGTCGGTGATGAATGAGATCAGAGAGGCGTTAAAGGATAAAGAAAATGTTTCGGAGAAAGAAGCGCAAGATCTGACGGCAAAACTTGAAAAAGCCGAAAAAGCACTAGTATATTCATCGATCCAGAGAGAGCTGGCAGAAACAGAGTTAGAAAACGCAGTAAAATATAATAAAGACGACTATACAACTGTTTCTTACAAAGCATATACAGACGCGAAATCAGCATTAGATGCGATTGTGAAAGCAGATAAGACAGAGCGGAAGAACCCGAAAGAAGTCTATACTGCACGAAATACTTTTGCGCAGACAGAAGAAGGTCTTGTCAATGTAGCCGCATTGAAAGCAAAACTTGCAGAAGTTGGAAAACTGGATGAGAATCTTTATACGAAAGACAGTTGGAAAGAGCTTCAAGATGCAGTGAAGAATGCAGAGGCTTATCTGGAAAACGGAACAAAAGATCAGGTAGATAAAGCGGTTTCCGATCTGGAAAATGCAGTGAATGGTCTGGTAGAAAAAACAGAAGTAACTGTAGATGATGTCATTGCAGAAATGGAAAAAATAAACGGCAAAGATTACACTGAAGTAAGTTTCGGCGCACTTCAGGATGCGATCAGCAAAGCAAAAGCAGATAAAGATCAGAACGATCCGGCATTAGATCAGGCGAATATCACTGCAATGAAAGAAGCGAAAGCGGCGCTTGTAAGTATCGTAGATTTGAAGGCTGCTCTTAATGAAGCTGCTCAGCATAAAGCAGGTACTTATACGGTAAGTTCTTATAAGCTTTTGAAAGATGCTGTGACAAATGCAGAGCCGTTGAAAGTAAACGGTACAAAAGAAGAGGTTGCCAATGCGGCGGCTGCAATCCGTGCGGCGATCAAGGGTCTGGACAAACGTGCAGTTGGTTTGGATGAGTACAGAGACTCTATCGTATTGAAGAAACCGGAAGGTTATACAGAAGAAAGCTATGCGGCATATAAAAATGCATATGATGCGCTGATGGCTCTGGATTCAAAGGAGACAACGGCAGAAATGTTTGCAAATGCGAAATCTGCATTTGAAGCTGCACAGGCAGGTCTTGTACAGAAACCGGGAAGCAACGGAACAGGAAGTTCTTCAAACGGAACTGTTTCAAACGGAGCAGTTGCAACCGGAGATACAGTGAATGTTTCAGCATTAGCCGGATTATTCCTGTCACTCTTGATGATAGCGGCGTTTATGAAACGTAAAACTTTTCTGGGATTTTTTGAAAAAGATGAATAAGATTTAAAACAGGTTCACATGATAATATTAAAAGATATAAGATGACCTGGAGTTAAGAATCGCCGGATCCGGCAGTAAAGCCGGATTCGGCGATTCTTTTGCGAAGGCGGTAAGCCAAAGGGCGGGAAAGCCCGGAAACTTGACGACCGATCGATATCTGTTTATATATTTTTGAACCGCTGTTTTGAATAACAGATGACGGTGTAGCTTAAAGAAATATCTCGGCCTTTTTATCGCTCTGACAGACCTTTGTTAATTTCTTTGCTGCCATATTCAACTTAAAAGCGCTGACATATCTGGCTTTCTGTTTGCAGAAGCGGACACATTTCATACATCCGATACATTTATCGTGATCTGTCTTTTTCGGATTATCAAGAGAGATTGCTCCTGCCGGACAGATCTTTGCGCAGGCGCTGCATTCTGTACAAAGCGAAACGTCGGCTTTCGGAAAAAGTACGTTTTTTCCGTATTTTCTGTAAGGAGTATTTCCCGGTACTTTCAGATCGAAAGAAGCGAAAGAATCTTCTTTTTTAATGATCCGATTCAGTGAAATTCCGTATTCGGAAGCTTCTTTTAAATCCGCCTTGTTCGGACGTCTTGCGCCGATAGAGTTCACGATAGAGTGTTCTGCCGGAAATGCGGCAGCTCCGATTACTTTGAATCCTCTTTTTTCTACTTCGGTCTTTAATTCTAAAAGTGCATCCTCGTATTCGCGGCATCCGTATGTAGCGACAAGAGCGGCAGGTGTTCCGTTTCCGGAAAAGAGATCAAGATATTTGAGAAAGAGCGCCGGAACACGACCGTAGTATACGGGGATCGCAAACAGGGCAAAATCGTTTGGCGCAAATTTTGCGACAGGTTTCAGATCTTTTTTGATCGTAAGGTCAAAAGAGACTGATTTTAAATCGATACTTCTTGCCGTTTCCATAACGACTTTATGGGTCGTTCCTGTAGGGCTGAAATAAATAAGTTTTAATTCGTTCATTTTCATAAATCAACAGACTCCTTTGTAAGTAATATTACAATGATATCATAATACGGATAAAAATGCACGAAGAAATAAATATAGAATATCGAACAAAAGCAATAGTTCAGTCCCCGCCATTCGTAAATTTTGTTTGACCGGAAGGATGGAAAAATATACTATAAATATAGCAGCAGTTATTTATAAGGAGGGACACGATTATGAGATGTCAATATTGCGGAAGAATAATTCCTGATGATTCTGCATTTTGTCCGGAATGTGGACAGCGTCAGGAAGAGCTATCGTTTCATGCAGAGTCAAGTTTTGATTCAACACAGGAATCAAAGCCGGAAGTTTGCCCGGTATGCGGCACTGTGATGGAAGAGGGAACTTTGTTTTGCCCTGAATGTGGTACGCCTTATGCACGGTCAGAGCAGCAGAGTGGTACGCGGTTTGAGGATACTGAGGAAATGCCGTATATATCGTCTCCGGAAGACTCTGAAGAGTTGTTAAAGGTGCGGGATGAAGAAGAGTTTGAAGAGTTCGGATCACAAAGAGACGGTCGGGGTGACATGGGCAATCAAGGAAATGTGCCGGATATGCGGCAGTCTTTGGATGAGTCTTATGGGAAGAAAAAGAGCAAAGCGCCGATTATAATCGGTGTGGTCATCGGAGGAATTGTTTTAGTTGCTATAGTGATTGCTGTGTTGTTTTTCGTTTTGAAAAAAGAAGATCCGAAACCGTCTTCTGATTCCGTCAACACGGATATTACAGAACCGTCGGAAAATGAGATTTTGAATGATGTAGATTATAACCTGCTTGATGAAGATGAGTTATTCTTTGAAGGCTTTATTAAAAAGACAGAAAATGGCGATTATGTTCTGCGCTTGGAAGAAGAATATACTTTTTACGGAGAAGATTTTTACGGTGAAAAAGTTTTGCTGGAAGATGCGAGAAACGTATATATCGATCAATCTGTTCTTCCGGAAGGAATGCTCGACAGCATTAAATCTAATCAGACGATAGAGATAGAAGGACAATTTTATTTTGACAACGATAAGCTTTATATAACACCGTTTGTAATTTGGGATGAATATGGGGAAAACCTGATAGAAGATTTTGAAAAATCAAAAGAGGAGGATGAAGTTTTAAATAAAGATTATATTCTTCCACAGAGCGCTTCTTATCTTTTAACTGAAAGCGATATTGAAGGCTTGGATATCCGCGAGATTAATTATGCCAAAAATGAAATCTATGCGAGGCATGGCCGGCTTTTCCAATCGGCTGAACTGCAGAATTATTTTAATAGTAAGAAATGGTATCACGGTACGGTCAGTCCGGAAGAATTTAACAATTCGATGCTTTCTGAAATTGAACGGAAAAATGCAGATTTTCTGGCTCAGGTCGAGTTTGGTATGGATCCGAAAGGATATCAGTTGGATGCAGAGTAATTGTTAAAGGATCATAATTATGAAAAAAGGGGTTACATTTTTTGTATTTATCTGTCTTCTTGTTTTCGGTGTTTCGGCGTGCGGCAGGGAAAATGTTTCCGATCCTTCAGAAGGAAAGAAAGCTTCGGCTGAGAATCCCAAAACTACTGATCGGTCATCAGAAGAATCAGAACAAACATCGGAACAAACGGAGGCGTCTGTGAGCGCAGAGGAACATTCAGGACAAACTGACATACAAAAACCGGTAAAAAAAGATATTTTGATCGCGATAGATCCCGGGCATCAAAGCCCGGATATAGATATGAGCGGGCAAGAGCCAAATGCTCCTGGGTCAGGTGATTTTAAACAAAAATCTGCCGGCGGTACTGTCGGCAGATTCACCGGGATACCGGAATATGAACTTAATCTTGAAATCGCATTGATGCTTCGAGATCGTCTGACGGAACAAGGGTATGATGTAATCCTGACGCGGGAAAATAACGAAACAGCTATAAGCAATGCGGAACGAGCCTGTCTTGCAAATGATGCAGGGGCGGAGTTTTCTTTGAGAATTCATGCAAATGGAAGTGAAGATCCATCGGTAAACGGTGCGATGGCTCTGATCGGTTCTGCTGAAAATCCTTATGTAGGCGGAGTTTACGAAGAGAGTTATCGTTTGGCGGAAACGATTTTAAATTGTTATTGCAGTGCGAGTGGAATGCAGAATCTCGGGATTCGGTGTAATGATACGATGACAGGGATCAACTGGAGTCAGATACCGGTTGTGATATTAGAAATGGGATTTATGACGAATCAACAAGATGATACAAACATGTCGGATGCCACCTATCGGGAGTTGATGGTCGATGGGATTGTAGATGGGATCAATGCATATTACGGGTTTTGAGTTCTTTAGATATTTTTATGTGACGGAGTAAAAATAAGTATGAGGCGAAAAGTTTTCAGATACAGTTTCTTATGCGCGCTCTTGTTTGTTTTTGTGACGGCGGTTTTTATGTTCACTGCCTGCGGCAAGGAAGAAACTGTAAAAGAAAAGGAAGAGAACAAAAAAGAAAACAAAAAAGAAAACAAGGAAGAGATTGTGATTAAAAAAGATGATATTGAAGATACAGAAGAAGTCGGATCATCCGATCCGGAACTAGAAGAGGAAGCCGCGTTTCCTATTTCAAATGACTTAATTGATCGGATACAGTTGACGGCGGCGCCGCTTGAAAGTACCGGAGCTTCGGTTTCTGTATATGCAGAAAATCTTTCTGACGGAGCGAGGGCATCGATCAACAGCAGTCAGATGCCAGCGGCAAGTTTGATCAAGCTTTATATTGCGGGATGTGTATACGAACAGATGGATTTTGTGAAAGAACAGGAGGTTTACGCAGGAGAAACAGAAGAACTTTTGCGTTTGATGATTACGGTAAGCGACAATGACGCGGCAAATGAGCTTGTTCGTAAGCTTGGTTTTGGGGATGCTTCGGCGGGAATGGAAGTTGTGAATGAGTTTTGTCGGTTGCACGGTTTTGCAGATACTCATATGGGAAGGCTGCTTCTTGCACCGAATGATATGGATGATAATTATACTTCTGTCAACGACTGCGGAAAGTTTCTGCGGGAAATGAACGGAAATGTGCTGGTTGGATCAGAAAAACTTCTTGATCTGATGCGGCAGCAGGAACGTACGGGGAAGATCCCGGCAGGAGTGCCGGAAAATATTGAGACTGCAAATAAGACGGGGGAACTTTCCGATGTGGAAAATGACGCGGCAATTATATTTGGGGAAAACGGAGCATATACAGTTTGTGTGATGATGAGCGGTTTATCTGATACTTCTGCCGCAAGATCTGTTATCCGAGAGATTTCGGCGCAGATTTATGAGTATATGTGTCCGTGACAGGAATATTTTGATTTTGACTGCGGGATATTATTTTCGGATATATATTAGGAAATGGTAAAAAGAGATTGTAAAGAGATTGTGAAAAGATCATAGGAGAAATAAAAAAGGTTCTGACCGAATTTTATGTTTGACTTGTATCTGAAGTTTCAGGATGCAGATCGTTCGGGCAGAACCTTTTATTATAATGTTAAATGATTAAATTAATCCGTTGTAACGATTGTATGCCATACAGATGCTGTTTGTATTTTTAATAATGATATTCATTGCAATAAACGGTCCGATGAAACAGAGGAAAGAGCCAAAGAAAAGCCATAATAAAATAGTAGTACCGTTTTCTGTAAATGACAGACCGTAACGAGGTGCGTTTGCTGCAAGGCGGTTTCCGAGAGAATACTGCCACCACCAACTGTAAATTCCGCAAGTGAGGATGGAAAGCAGGATGAACTGTACTAATCCGCCTGTTGATTTTCCGTCTCCGGCACAAGCAGTATTAACATCGCGGGCAACTGTGTATATAAAGTAATAACTGTAAATTCCGCATGTAAGAATCGAAAGAACGATATAACCGAGCAGTCCGCGGTCGGTTTTCAGTGGCGTAACACCCGATCCTGAATAGTTCGGACCGGAACTTTGATAGTTGTAATTTGGTCCCTGGTTATTATAGTTTGTACCCTGGTTGTTGTAGTTTGGTCCCTGGTTATTGTAGTTTGTTCCTTGATTGTTGTAGTTTGTACCCATGTTCTGCCCCTCATAGTTTGTACTGCCGGCTTGTGATTCGCAGTTTGTCTTGCTGTTTTGATTCATATGATCTGTTCCGGCGTTTTGATAGTTGGTTTTTTTATTTGTATTGCCCTGTGCTGTTTCGGATGTCTGACTGCTGCGGGCAGATCCGCCGATGACTCCTGTGATATTTGATAAATCCGGTGTCGATCCTGAGAGATGCAGGAGTGTATAAGTGATGCCGACAACCGCCGCCATAATGGTTAACGTTAATAATAAAGAAGATAAGATCCAGAAAAATGTATCAAAAGAAAAATAATATCTGAAGCTTCGGAACATAGATGTAATAAATTCAATGATTCCGCACAGCGCTATGATTGCCGCTAATCCGCTTAAGATTACGAAAAATGTTTTGATCCTCTGTTTTTCTTTTGAAAGTGCGATCATTACCAATACTGCCGCTATTCCTGCATAACATACCATGTTAAGAAGATTTCCCAGACCTTGCATGATGAGGCTGTAAGAAAAATTCTGAATGCCTGAGAGTAGATTGCGGAAAGCCATAACGAAGCAGAGTGCTGCTAAAATGAAAAAGCCGATCTGTAAAAATTTCTTCGTCTCATCTAAGTCGCCTGCTGATGCTGTTTGAAAGCGGTCTTCTGTATTGTTTTTAAAAGTTTCTCTGTCTGTTTCTGGTGTTTTGCTTGTTTTTGTACCGTAAGCTGTTTCTGCGTTTTTGTTTGCTTCTGTACCGTAAGCTGTTTCTGAGTTTTTGTTTGTTTCTGTACCGTAAGCTGTTTCGGCGTTTGTGTTCGCAGTGGTTTCATAAGCTGTTTCTGCTGTTTTGTTTTCAGCAGAATTATGCGGCGGCTCAGTTTTGCTGCCGCAATACGGACAAAACTTTGCGGTGTCTGAGATTTCTCTTCCGCATGTCTTGCATTGCATATAAAAGCCCTCCTCGTTTCCTTTATTTTTTTGTAAAGAGTTGAGAAATCAATGAAAAAATCGCTCCCTTTTCCGGCTGAAAGACAACGATGGAATCGGCCGTATCCAACATTCGTAAGATGTATACTGCCCCAAATAGTACACAGGCAGTTATAAGTAAGATCTTCTGTATCTTTTTTGGTATCTTATCCCAAAAGAGAAACAGCATAATTCCTATCGGTAATATCCAAAAAAGCGGATGGTATCGGAAAGCTCCGGTGAAGTCCATACGGAGTACACAAAACCATGCTCTCGACATTCCGCAGCCGGCACAGGAAATTCCGGTCAGGAAAAGAATCGGACAGGTAATTCCAAATACCGATTCTAAAATAAGATAAAACACTGCGATTGTAAAAAGTGCGCTTATATTCTGCCGTTTTTTCATATTGGTTTCTCCCTTATTTTTCTAGTTTACAATAGGTGAAAAATATTGTCAATCTGTGTACATAATTGTGGACGCACAATCAGGATATGGCTTTGGAAGAAGTTGATTTTCCTCATATTTTGTATTATTGTAGATAATACAAAATAAAGTATGAGATCGTATCAAAAAAAGGGAAGATCTTGCCGGTTTGTATGATCGGAACTTTGCAGGAACGGAGGGATGACAGATGATGATGTTTGTTATTTTTTTGATCGTGAATGTAGGTACAATCGGTATTTTTTACGGTGTTTACGGAACGAAACGTAAGTATGAGGAAGGGATGCTTATGGGAGTGCATTTGCCGGGTTCGGCGGCTGAAAGCGAAGAAGTAAAAATGCTTATGAAAAAATACCGTACATGGACAAAATGGTTTTATACTTTGAACTTGCTGGCAGGAATTGCGGTATGCGGATTTTGCTTCTGGTATATTTCGGTCTTTATGATCGTGTGGAGTATATGGCTTGTGGAGGTGTGCATCGGAGCGATTCTTCTATTATATAGAACGCACAGAAAACTGTATGATCTGAAGATGAAAAACGGTTGGATCGGGAGTAATGGAAGCAAGATTATGACTGCGGATTCGGCAGTTGATGCAACAGTGTCTGCACAATCGGAGAAAATGGGAATGTCTCCGTTGTGGCATATTTTGTTTTGCGGATTGATCGTCCTGCCATGTTTATTACCGCAAGTGAGACTATATTTAAAAGAGTCGGAAGATGGATGGATCTTATTTTTGTGCGGATTTGCAGTTAATCTTGTGTTTGCTGCTGTACATGCGGTTATATTGCGAACGCGCAATACGGTGTACAGTGAAGATGTTAAGATGAATCTGGCGGTGAACCGGTTGCAGAAAAATGTTTGGTCATGGTCACTGATAGCCGGAAGTCTTTTTAATACCGGAGCGTATCTTTGGGTAACATATTTTATGGATGAGAAGATGTGGATCGGATCAGAAGTATATATTGTATACATTATACTTGAAAGTGTTCCGATTTTCATTTTTATGAGCGGAGTATTTTATATAAAGAAAAAAAGAAACCGGATTCTGCAGAATAATGAAACTTTGCATTATGTTGATGATGATATTTATTGGAAAAACGGATGGTACAGTAATCCGAATGATAAACGGCTGATCGTGCAGGATTGGGCGTGTTCTTTTAACTATACGACGAATATGGCGCGTCCGGCAGGGAAAATTTCGTTTGCGGCAGGGATAGTCATTACGATAGTATGTCTTCTGTGGGTGTGTGTGCTGATGTTTCGGATTGATTTTACTCCGATAAAAGTTTCTGTCGGATCTGATAAAATCGAGATTACATCCGGCTATTCCGATATGGAAATTGATATTGATGAAGTGCAAAGCGCAGAACTTTTACCAAAGCTTCCGAATGATGAATACAAACGAGTAAATGGATCTGATGATGGTCAAAAGAAAATCGGGAAATTCAGAGGAAAGAAGACTGGAAAATGCAGAATGTATATTTATGTAGAGTGTACACCGATTTTGCAGATAAATACTTCAGATGAAATCATATTTATTAATAGTAAAGAAAAGGGCGCGGCAGAGAAATGGTATGAGAAGATTGTACAAGAAAAAAACAGAGTGCACTCTTGATTTTTAAAAACGGCGGTATTATAATGTCTTAAAGAAAGAAGTGATTGTTTTCTAAAATGGAGGAATGGAGGCGCTTTATTATGGAAAAGAAAAATCTTGACTGGGCAAATATAGGATTTGAATATGTACAGACAGATAAGAGATATGTTGCAAATTATAAAGACGGAAAATGGGATGAGGGAACGCTTACAGAGGATGCTAACATTGTAATGAATGAATGTGCCGGAGTGCTTCAATATGCACAGACTGTATTTGAGGGAATGAAAGCGTATACGACAGAAGATGGACGTATCGTTACCTTTCGCCCGGATCTGAATGCGGCGCGCATGGTGGATTCGGCAAAACGTTTGGAAATGCCGGTCTTTCCGGAAGACCGATTTGTTGATGCAATCGTGCAGACGGTTCAGGCAAATGCCGCTTATGTTCCGCCTTATGGTTCAGGCGCTTCATTATATATCAGACCATATATGTTTGGGATTAATCCTGTAATCGGAGTAAAGCCTGCAGATGAATATCAGTTCAGAGTGTTTACAACACCTGTAGGTCCGTATTTTAAAGGTGGTGCAAAACCGATTACGATCTGTGTATCTGATTTTGACCGGGCAGCTCCTCACGGAACGGGGCATATTAAGGCGGGGCTTAATTATGCAATGAGTCTTCATGCGATTGTTACGGCTCATGCAAACGGATTTGATGAAAACATGTATCTTGATTCGGCAACGAGAACAAAAGTGGAAGAAACGGGAGGCGCAAACTTTATTTTCGTAACAAAAGATAATAAAATTGTAACACCTCATTCAGATACGATTCTTCCGTCTATTACAAGAAGATCTATTATGTATGTAGCAGAACATTATCTTGGTCTTGAAGTGGAAGAAAGAGACGTTTATTTTGATGAAGTAAAAGATTTTGCAGAGTGTGGTCTGTGCGGAACGGCAGCAGTAATTTCGCCTGTCGGAAAAGTGGTAGATCATGGTAACGAAATCTGTTTCCCAAGCGGAATGGAGAAAATGGGACCAATCACACAGAAATTGTATGAGACGTTGACAGGAATCCAGATGGGACATATCGAGGCACCGGAAGGATGGCTGAAAGTAATCGAATGACAGAAAGTGCAGTATAAAAAGCAATTTGAAAATAGTATAGAAGACAGTATAAAGAAAAGTAATATAAGTAATGATTGAAATATAAAAACAGTTCCGCGACCGGGAATCCCTGAAGCGGGCTGTTTTTTATGCTATAGGAAATTTCGATTTCCTACAGAACAAAACCCTCCGGGCTCGTCCGAGAACTTGGTAACTGCTTATAATTCCAGAAGATGCCTTTTGGCACTTCCGGTGATTCGCTTGTTTTTAGGGCAGCAGCTATGACTGAAAAGAAGCGGTAAAAAGGGTAATTGTTTGAATTGTCTGAAATAAATAAAAAACAAGAAAAACATTGACAATTACTTCCATACATGATAGGATATCACTTGTCGCTGATGACGGCTATACGAAATACAGGAACAGACTTTTGG